>OLIW01000488.1_pt1 | contig 44781 bp, 45 predicted proteins | sample 1601321 | NCBI WGS metagenome assembly OLIW01 (sample SAMEA2452114, study PRJEB22498) | human gut metagenome
CTTAAAAACTCAAAAAAGCCTAACAATTTAATAATTGAAAGGCTTTTTGTCTACACTCTGAAGAATATTCAAATGAATATCCTTATTTATTTTAACTATTTTTTTTGTGTTTTGCAATGATGACAATGGGGGCAACTAGAGCAATCACAACATCCATGTTTTCCTTTTTTGCGATTGATAATTGAAGTCACTACAACTGAACCTACAATGAGGACACTTGCTATAATGACAATGACTTCAATGGCGGTAATGGCAAAGATGCTCATGCCCTTTTTGCTTCTTTCTTATTCATTAGTACAATATATGCAATCACAGCAGCAATAATAACTGCAAAGATGAATGCTGTCCACCACCAAGAGCCGATTAAGTAAATCATCATTGCAACGATATAAGAAGTGACAAGCCAGAATACTAAAGTCCAATTAAATTTCTTTTTCGAAGGAAGTTCTGCTTTCGCTGTAGCTACTGCGGCAAAGCAAGGAATTGTAGTCATATTGAAAGCAATAAAGGCAATGAGTGCTGGAATGGTAACTCCAGTAGCTTTAATCATTTCTGTAACCGATAAAATACCTTCTTCATCGCCAATAAATCCTGCAGTAATACATGCACCTAAAGTTCCAAAAGTGGCAATGACATTTTCTTTGGCGATTAAACCAATAATCGCTGCTACAGCAAATACCCAACCCCATCTTCCTAATTGTGAGCCAAAACCTAGAGGTGTAAATAAAGGTTGAATGAGTTGTCCAATGCTAGCTAAGATACTTTCATCCATTCTTTCATCAGGTAAAAATCCCCAAGACCAAGAAAAATGAGATAAGAACCAAATAAGAATGGTTGATGCAAGGATAATCGTAAACGCTTTTTTAACAAAGTGTTTTGTTTTATCCCAAAGGTGAATCATTAAGTTTTTGAATCGAGGAGTGTGATAGGCAGGAAGTTCCATAATAAATGGTGGAACTGCACCTTTCATTGTTGTATTTCTCATTAATAAAATACTAACAATTGCAACAACCATTCCAAGTAAGTACATCGAATAAGTGATAATATCTGCATTGCCAACACCAAATTGATAAACAATGGCACCAGCAACGGCAGTTAAAATTGGTAATTTTGCACCACAACTAAAGAAAGGAATAACCCGAATAGTTGCAGTACGTTCATTTTCATCAGCTAAAGTTCTTGTATTAATCATTGCTGGAACGGAACAGCCAAAGCCCATGATCATAGGCATAAATGCTCGACCAGACAAACCAAATTTTCTAAAGGCTCTATCTAAAATGAAGGCAACACGAGCCATATAACCGCTGTCTTCTAAAATGGAAAAGAATAAGAATAAAACTAAAATTTGTGGTAAGAAAGATAAAACAGAAAATAAACCGGCTAAAATCCCATCACAGATAAATCCTTGTACCCAAGAAGGGCTAGAAGAAAGCCATCCACTGACCCAGCCTGTAATGGAATCGGTAAGTAATCCTAACAAATTAGCTAAAATTACCCCGGGAGAATTGATCCCTCCTTCACCAAAGACACCTTTAAATGCAGTGCCTTCTAAAGTTACAAAATCATCACCTAATAATCCACCTAAATATAAAAAGTTTTCAGAGAAAGTTAAGTGAAAGATGATAAATAAGATGACTAAAAAGATAGGAATACCCCAAATTTTATGGGTTAATACTTTGTCAATTTTATCCGATTTTGTAACGACAAGTTGATTTTTGTTATCTTTTGTTTCTTTTACTTTTTTTATTAAAATTCCCTTCACTAAAGTGGCAAGGAATTTATATCTTTCATCAGCAACTAAAGCTTCAAAGTCGGTTCCAAAGATATCGTCTTTAAAGGTCTTTTTAAAGTCATCCACCATTTGGATGGCTTTTGTATGATCGGCTGATTCTAATTCATCATTTTCAATTAATTTAATGGAATGGAATAAAGGATTTTCTACACCACTATGTTCTAATGCAATTTTAACATCACCAATTAAATGGCCTAAAGGTGAATTTTTTAAAACCGTTGTAGCCGTGCGTTTTGCATTAGAGATTTGATAAGCTCGTTCCATGAGTTCATCAATTCCCTTTTCTTTTAATGCCGAAATTTCAACAACAGGTAACCCTAATTTCTTTTCGAGTTCTTTTGCATCAATTTTGTCTCCACTTTTATCAACTAAATCCATCATGTTTAAAGCAACGATGATAGGAACATCAATTTCCATTAATTGAGTGGTTAAATACAAATTTCTTTCTAGGTTTGTAGCATCCACAATATTGACGATACAATCTGGTTTTTCATTTAAAATAAAATTTCTAGAAATGACTTCTTCTGGTGTATATGGAGATAAAGAATAAATTCCTGGTAAATCCACAATATTAATGGGCTCTTTACATTTTTTATAAACGCCTTCTTTTTTATCAACAGTAACACCTGGCCAGTTTCCTACATGAGCCGTACTTCCTGTTAAAGCATTGAATAATGAGGTTTTTCCACTATTTGGATTTCCAGCTAAGGCAAATTTTTTCATGATGGATCAACCTCCATTGTTACAAGTTCTGCTTCATTTTTTCGAAGTGTTAGTTCATATCCTCGAATATGAATTTCTAAAGGATCGCCAAGTGGCGCTTTTTTTCTTAAAACAACTTCAGCACCAGGAGTTACACCCATATCAAATAGTCTTCTCCTTGCTTTTCCTTCGCCGGCAATCGATTTAATAATACCGCGATCTCCGACATTGAATGCACTTAATTTTTTTTCCATATGTCTCCCCCTTTTAATACACAAAAATTTTAACAGCCGTATTTTTATCTAATGCCAAACGGCCATCTTTAATTAAACATATGAGATTTCCACCATTTTGACTTAAAATAGTGATTTTAGAATTAATTGTAATTCCTAAACTCTCTAAATGTTTTTTTAATTTTTCATCTACAGCAATTTTTCTTACTGTGAGTTCTTTTCCAATGGGTGCAATAGTAAGTGGCATTTTAAAACCTCCTAGTTAGATTGACCTAACCAATAAATAAAATTAAAAGTTAGATAACACTACCCATTACAAATTTTAGCATAGAATTCTAACTTGTCAAGGCTTTTGTCGTTTTTTTCAAAGTTGAAAAAAAAAGAATTTCTATTTATAATATGAATAACCAGGGAGTGAAAAGAATGCAAAAAGATGAAACTTTAGAAAATTATCTTGAAACCATTTTAATTTTAACAGAAAAAAAGGGAAATATCCGTGCCATAGATATTAGTAATGAAATGAATTATGCAAAGGCAACCATTAGTATTATGTTAAAAAAATATGCGGAAGCAGGGTATTTGGTTGTAGAAGAAAATGGCAATATTGTTTTGACACAAAAGGGCTATGCCATTGCTTCTAAAATATATGAAAGACATAATGTCATTGCTAAAATTTTGATGCGTTTAGGGGTTGACGAAAAAACAGCTTATGAAGATTCTTGTAAAATTGAACATGATTTAAGTGAGCAATCTTTTCAATGTATTCTAGAACATTCTAAAAAACATGAGCAATAACAATGTTATATTTTTCTAAAATCATTCATTACATTGAAAAGGCAGCAACCTATCCTTTAAAATCTTATATTAGTTATTATCGTAAATGGAATTTAATCAATATTGTTCTCATCATTATTAGTAGTATTGGCATTCTAGCATCCGTTTTGTTTGGCGCCTTGATGGATTTAATCGCCTTGTTTGGTTTAATTCTTTTCTTTCCATTACTTATTGGTTCAATTCTTGCTTTATGTTACACACAACTTTGTCTTATAGGCGCTAAAGAGTGTAAAAAGATTATACAACAAATCAATCAAGATATTGTTTTTGTCGATCATATTCAGTTTTTTCATGTAGATAATCAAAGTTATTTATTGCATATATTAAAAGAATTAATACGAAGTAAAAATCTAGTCTCTTATCAACTTTTTAAAAATGTTTTTTTATATAATACAAAATATACAATTAATGAAAAAGAATTATGGATAGATGGAAAGTTAGTTCAATTTGATGTTTATGATGATCAAATTGTACCAAGGCATTGTCCTCATTGTCATCATGTTTTGTTTTATAATGAAAAAAAATGTCATTATTGTTCGTAATGACATTTTTTCTTTAAGCGTTTTCTAAAACGGTATCAATGGTATAACCTACATCTGCTGTTCCAAAAGAAGAGAAAGTAACAACGGTTTTGTTATTTCCAGAAATATTAGTAAAGATATATTGATCATCTAAAATTTCAATGGTTAAATTTGCAATGGTGTAGGTTAGCGCTTCTAAAATGTAATAAACAGTAAAATCTCCTTCCACATTGGATTTAATTTTATAGGTGTGGTCATCGATTTTATCAAAGCATGCACGCGAAATATTAAAACTAGGATGAGGAACATTACCAACATAAGGGCTTTCTGATTTATAATATTGCCCATCAATTTGAATGACGTCTTGAACTAAATTTTCATTTAAAGCATAGGTTCCAGCAAAAATATTTCCTTCTTCATCGTCATAAATATCATAAGATATTTTATCGGCATTGCTTCTAAAGATACTATTAGAAACTTCAATGTTTTCAACATAATTCCTTGCCGTAGCAATATAATTATCAGCTTTTAAAGTTGCAATCATCGTTTCAAAAGCTTCATCTTGTACTTCTTCATAAGGTGTAGCTAAATAATCAATCGTTGTTTCAGCACCCATTTGAGTAAAAGTAGCACTAAATTCATATTCATAGGTTTGAGAAACAGTGATCGGATCTGTAAAAGCAGATAATTGAATAGAATCATCTTTAAGCGTTAAAGAAAGTTCAACGATTTCTAATCCTGGATTGCCATAAAACAAACTTGAAAGAGCATGATTAACGCGAGCAATGTTTAATTTTGAAGAAGATAAAAGATAAAGATTTGGGTCATAATCTTCAGGAATGAAATCTTTCTTTGATAAAAAGGAAAATACATTTTCAAAGCCATCTTCCCAAGTAAAATACTCATAGGTTACAGGATTGTATACTTTATAATAATTTAATGTATTCGAAATATTCAAACGTGTGGCATAAACATAATTGTCTACTCGTCTTCCTAAATAGGTTTCATGTAGGACAACTTCATTTGAAGTTAAATCTTGGTATTGAATAAAAGAGAATTCTTTTTCTTTTGCAGCGGTTTGAATTAAATATTGGTGTTCTTCACCATCTATAACTTCTGTGACTTGTACTTGTGCTTTATATCCTTCTTTTAATTCTTCAAATAAATCATCATTTAAAGTATAAACGGGTGTTGATGCACTAGAGTTAGAATCATTTGAATTCGTTTTTGCACAAGAAAATAGAAAGCAACAAGTGAGTAAAGAAAAAAGAATGGTTTTGCTTTTTTTCATTGTAACCCTCCTTAAATATATTCAGTATATACAATTTTAATCAATTAGGCAAATAAAAAGTGAATCGCATCTTTTATGTGACCACTTTTATTTTAATATTAGGACTTTTATTTTTCTTTGTCAGGTTGTTGTCCATCATGGGCCTTCCATTGACAATCTAGCCATTGAAAATTTGTAAATTTTGCCTTAAATGAAGAATTTTCAGGAGAACAAGCATAAACACCAATTTGTATCGTTTGATTTCCCTCATTTAAGTGACAAATTCGCATTTGTTGATAGTTGTTTCCATCAAAAGAACATTCAACACAATAATCATCTTTTCTTCGAGAAAAGCGATACCAAATTGTTTTTCTTGACGCGTCGATTTGTGTGGTTGCCCAATCTGAATATCCATGATTGGTTACGACACTTCCTAGATGTTGAAAGGACTCATTCTCATATTCGACAGAAGCCTTTATCCAGTTTTGACTATCTAAATAAAGCACGATGCCACATTGATCAAATCGATGATGACTATCAGCAAATTGAGTTTGAACACAAAAACTAAAGTATTTTTCATCGGTTTTGATATAAAAAATAGGAGCATTATCATTTTGAAAATGATAATAAGTTCTTTGCCATAAATCAGTATGGGGTTCAGTTATAATTTCTAACTCTTGATTGGTAAGATGAAATTGATGGGGTTTTCTAATCCATAAAAATTTTGATAAATCCATAAGTGGCTTTCCTCTATTTAATCTAATCTTTCAATTTTAATAATAACTGGACGAAGACCATCATTACAAGAAACAATGGCCACGCCTGGATGTTTATTGGTATCAATCCAATCATCAAAATACCAACCATTACTTCCATTTGCTAAAGCAAAGACATATTGATAAATTGCTTTCCATGCTTCATCACAAAAACCATTAGGTTTAGCATAATCGGCATAAAATACTTGCCCTTCTTTCATTAAAGGACAAGTTGGTAAATTTTTTATTCCATATTCTTTTGCTAAATCTTCTTGTAAAGTTGTTTTTAAAATGGTAATTTTACATTTTTTCATCATGCTGTATTTCTCCTTTTTGAATATATTTTTCGTCTTGACTAGAATCGGTCGAATCGTCAATAAAACGTTGAACCTTCATTGTTAAATTATATTTATTTCTTAAAGCAGCAATTTTTGTCATCATTTTAGAGTGATGATGAAAATCTAAAGCTGCTTGATCTTTCCAACAATCAATTAAAAGAATTGTTTCAGGGTCTTCTATGGAATAAAAATATTGATATTGTAAATTGCCCTCTTCATTCCTAATTGCTTGGACTAAACCAGAATCCACCATTTCTTTTGCAAATTTTTTAGCATCTTGGTTTTTACCTGTGTAGTAGATATGAATGGTTATAGCCATGTTTATGCTCCTTTCTTTTTCTTTCTTTTATTTTATCATAAAAAGAGATTTAATTTATTGAAAGTTTTTTCTATTTATACTGGTTTGGTACTTTTAGTTGACAAAGTGCGGGGGGGGTATAATTTTACTAGAAAAAAAGAGAGGGGAATCATTAAAATGAAAAAAAGTGCATTATTATTCTCTATGCTTTTATTTTTAGGAATAACGGGTTGCACAAATAATAGCACAACTTCGAATGCTAGTTCATCATTATTCTCTTCAACAACTTCTTCACAAGAAAATCAGCAAAGATACACGATTACTTTTGAAAATTGTGATTTTGAAGACCTTGTTGTTGTAGAAGGAACAAGTTTTGCTAAACCAAATGATCCTATTGCTGAAGAGGGATATTTATTTGATGGATGGTATTTAGATGCGCAATTTATTCAAGAAGCGACTTTTCCATTAATCATTCAATCGAATGTAGCTTTGTATGCTAAATTTAGCGAAATCAAAGAATACTTTTTAGAAGCAAGAGAAAAAACGTTATCTAATGGATATACCTATACGGATCATTTGAATGTAACAACCAGTATTTTAGGCATTGCAGGACCACAGGCCTTAAGAGAAGGAACAATTTCTAAAAGAAATGATGGAGATTTGACCTATAAGGCACATTACCTTAGTAGTGGTTTACTTCTTGTTGATGGTGAAGAATATATTTTAGAAAGATTAGGAAATAAAGAAACCATTCGTTTAAATGAAGATGGTCATTTGACAAAATATGAAGTGGAACGTCTTGAAGATGTAAAAGATGGTTCTGTTTATGCAAAAGCAATTTTTGAATATGCAAGCGAAGATATTGAAAAAGTAATTGATAGTGGAAATGGGTTATATGAAATTAAAACCACAGCCAATACCAGTAGCGTGATTTCCTCTACACTTTCAATATTAGGTTCTAGTTTTGTTCAAGGTTTGATTAGTGCTTTACCTGAAGTGGGCAATACTTTTACAATGTTTGTGACTTTTGATGATGGATATATTGATACCTATACTTATGAATTTGAAATTGAAGTAGCTTCAACCATTCTTAATTTTGCTTACTCTTTAGATTTTAATCAATATAATGAAACATCTGCTCTTGTGCCACCAACTTTTGATAATGTTTTATTAGGTCAAAATGAAATCAACCAAGAAATAAATGAAACCATAAAGACCATCTATACCAACTATAAAGATTTAAATCCATCCAGTTATTCTTACGAATTAGATGTTGTTTTAGAAAATGAAGATCAAACGTTTGACACAAATGTTAAGGGAAAAACGATTCGAACAAATCAAAACGAAACCATTTATTTTAATAATAAAATTTCTTTAAATACCAATTTTGATGAATATTATGAAGATGTTGAAAATTATGAAATTTATCGAGCAAATTTATTAAATGGTGAAGTTTATAATGCAATTGATCGAACATGGCCGTTATCAAATGAATATCATTTATCTACATCTCGTAATGAAATTGATGCCTATTATTTATTTTTAGATGTTGATTTTTATACGATTTCAAATATTAATGCCTTAGAAAAAGAAACGAATCAATATCATTTTGTATTGAATCAAAATGGAGTCGTTGAATTATTGAATCTTTTTGAAGCACATACCTATATTTTAAAAGAAGATGCAAACAAATATTCACCATTTGGAAATTATGATTCAAATCAACTAATTTTAGAGGAAGCGTTTTTGATTATTTCCTTTGATGAGCAACAACAATTAGAAGAGATTACGTTAGAAGTTTCAGGTGATATCGATTCTCAATTTGTAAATTTTGAATCATCTACTTATGATTTCACATTAATGTATAATTTAAAGGTTGAATCCATTTCTACTTATGAAATTCCAGAAACAACCGACGATATTGAACTATCATAAAGGAGGAAAAGAAAAATGATTTATTGTAGTCAATGTGGAAAAGAAAATGCAGATCAAGCAAAGTTTTGTAGCAGTTGTGGTGCGACATTAAATGGAAATGTTTCTTTTCAAAGTCGACCTCAAGTTCAACCAAAAGCAAAAACGATGCCATTTAAAGAAATGACGGCAAAAAGGTCCCTTGTTGGACATTATGGCTTTGGGTGGATTCTATTATGTATTCTATTTTGTTGGTTAGTTTTTCCACTCATTATTTTAATTTGTTGGATTGTTAAAAATGCTAGTTTCAAATATATTATTTCAACGGAAAAGATTGAATCTAGAAGTGGAATTTTTAATACAAAATCTCAAAAACAAATCATTACAAAAGTTTTATCTGTGAGTGAATCACAAAGTTTAGGTGGGAAAATTTTTAATTATGGAACGGTTTGTATCAATTTAGTAGGAAAGAATGATTTTTATATTAAAGATTGTAAAAATCATAAAAAAGTTGTAGAATTTTTCGAACAAATGATTGCAAATGCACATGAATTAAATCAAATTGTCATGGAATAAAAATAATCATTTCAGTTGTTTTTTTAAGAGGGTTAACTTTTAATCCTCTTTTTTGTTTTCTTAAAAGCTTTATATTCCCTTTTGACTATTATAAAAAAGAAGGTGATAGTTAGATGGGAAGAAAAAAACGATATTTAGAAGGTCGGATTTTTATAACTAATGATCGTTTATTTTCTAATGATGGTTTTAACAAAGGGAATCGTCGAGTTGTTGTTTTAAATAATGATAAAAGTGAAGCAGTAATTTGTAAAATTAAAAGTTTAAAAGACAAAGAAGGAAATTTAAGACAAAAATTAATTCCAATTGAACGATATCCTTGTTTAACTAAACCAAGTGGTGTGGATCCAAATTTATGAAAAAGAATGAATAAAGGGGAAATTAATTTACAAAAAATGCAACCTACAGCCATTCGATTAAATAAATGGGATATGAAGAAGGTAAAAGAAAAAATCAAAAAATAAAAAAATGCCCTATAACCTTCTATAGGGCTGGGTAGATAAAATTTAATATCTACTAGAACCATTTATAGTATATGCCCTTTCATTTAAAAATTCAACTAGAAGAGGTGGGTATAAACGCTCCAATAACTCAATTTTAGACTAGAAAAAGGCCAAAGAATCAAAGCTAAATAATAAAAAAGGATAGGCACTAGGCGGTAGTCATTAGCTATCACGGGCTCTATCCGCTATTATCTTATATTAAAAGTAATAGTTTGTCAACAATAGAACAAATAAGAAGTTTATTTTATATTAGAAAAAATTACGAAAATAAAAAATGCCCTGGCATCCAATATCCAGGGCTCGGTAGATAAATTGATATCTACGAAAACCGTTTATAGTATATGTTTTTTCATTTGAAAAGTCAACTAAAAGAGTTAACAATAAAATGGGATTTTAATTCGGATTTTAGGCTAGAAAAAGGCTAAAAAATTAAAGTTAAAAATAATAAAAAAGATAGGCACTAGGCGGTAGTCATTAGCTACCACGGCTCTATCCGTCATTATTTTATTTAAAAAGCAATAGTTTGTCAATAAGAGTATTTAAATCTAATGAAAAGTTTGTTTTACATTAAAAAAAATATGAAAATAAAAAAGTGCCCTATAACCTTCTATAGGGCTGTGTAGATAAATGAATATCTACCAATCTCATTTTATAGTATATGTCTTTTTATTTAAAAAATCAATGTGAAGTAATGGATTATAAAGATTGGTTTGTATTTTTTACTCTAGAAACAAAAAACAAAGATATATAATTTTTTTTAAAGCACGAACAAAAATGCTTAAATTATTGCAAATCAAAGCAATAAAAAAGAAGGAATTCGCGATAAAATCGTTTTTAAAAGTCCTTCTATATATATATTATACAATAAATATCTAGAAATAGTCAACAGAAGTATGGTATATCATATGTTTTGAAATGAAAAATAGTTAATATAATAAAATTTACCTTTTAAAAATAAAAATCCCTATATTTAGGGATTTTTTAGTAATTTGGTGCCTTTAGTCGGAGTCGAACCGACATGGATTTCTCCAATGGTGTTTGAGACCATCGCGTCTACCAATTCCGCCATAAAGGCATCTTTATAGCGATATTATTTTATAGTATAGAAATTAAAAAGTCAAATGAATTTGAAATAGCAATTAATAATTTACAAAAAATGTACAAATTATAAAACCAAAATGATTTGATTATGTTATAATCATTCTAAAGGAATTATATAAGAAAATGAAAAAAAATTTAAACGAGACAAAAAGAACGCTATTTCAAAACATTAAAGATGCCTTTAAAAAATTATATCAAATCGATAAAACAACAATTTGGTTTTTAGCACTTTCAGTTGTTTTTTCAGCGATATCACCGTTTATTTTTGTTTTATTTCCAAAATTTTTATTAGACGAATTATCTTCCCCTCAAAGAAATATAACCATTGTTATTCTTTTAATTGTAGGAACGGCTTTATTTAGCTTTTTTATCAATTCTTTAACGGCTTTACTGAATTGGTCTATTACTCCCAAAATGGAACGTTTTAGAAATTATTTAAAAATAGAGCTTGGTCAAAAAATTGCTAGTTTAGATCAACAAGATTTAGAAACACCAAATGTATTAGACTTAAATCAAAGAGCGCAAAGTGCTTTAGAGGATGGTCAAGGAGTTTGGGTATTAATTTATGGTGTAATTTATTTTTTTGAAAAACTATTTGTTTTAGTCGGCTGTATTTCGATTATTTTTACGCTGAATTGGCTTTTTATTGTAATCTTAATTCTTCCTGTTTTAGTAGGAATATTAGCAGAATATTTTTGGGAAAAAAGCAATAAAAAAATTCAAAATATTCTTCAACCGATTTGGAGAAAATTAATTTATTTAATGAATATTTTGACACAATTTCAATATGGGAAAGACATACGGTTATATAACATGCGCCAATGGTTATTAGAAAAATATCATGATATGTCTCTATTAGAATATCATTCCTTAAAACGCTTGTGGCGTAATAATTTTAAAAATCGTTTTGGCTGGAATCTATCCACTTTTATAACCACGGCAACAACCTATATTTATTTAACGTATAGCGTTTTGCATCAAGGAATTTCGATTGGTGATTTTTTAATGTATTCATCGGCCATTTTAACTTTTGTTAATAGTGCTACTGACTTTTTAAATTTATCCAATTACGTTATTGCTGAAAATCGTTATGTCAATGATTATCATTTATTTATGCAATTCCATCAAAATCATCCTCAAACACAAAAATTCAATCAAACAGGAAGTCCAATCAACATTGAATTTAAAAATGTTAGTTTTAAGTATCCCAATCAAGATCAATATGCTTTAAAAAATGTATCTTTAACAATTCATGATCATGAAAAGTTGGCTGTTGTTGGTTTAAATGGTGCTGGAAAAACAACTTTTATTAAACTTCTTACACGTTTATATGAACCAACGGAAGGCGAAATTTTACTTAATGGGAAAAACATTGCTTTCTATGATAAAGAAGAATATTATCAATTGTTTTCAGTTGTCTTCCAAGACATTAATTTATTTTCTTTTTCGATTAAAGAAAATGTGGCTATGGTTGAAAAAGAAGACATTGATGAAAATAAAGTTTGGGATTGTTTAAAAAAAGCAGGATTAGAAGAAAAGGTTTCTTCTTTAAAACAAGGAATGGATACGAATTTACAAAAAAATTTAGATGAGAATGGAATTATGTTATCTGGAGGAGAAGCACAAAAATTAGTGTTTGCTCGTGCTCTTTATAAAGATGCTCCGTTTTGTATTTTAGATGAACCCACCAGTGCCTTAGATGCTTTGGCGGAGTTACGTCTTTATCAACAATTTAATACCATTTTAAAAGATAAGACCGCGATTTATATTTCGCATCGTTTATCTTCTACACGTTTTTGTGATCGTATTGTTTTATTTAAAGAAGGAAAGATTCTTGAAATGGGAACGCATGATGAACTCATTCAAACTAACCAAGAATATAGTCAACTATTTGCCATGCAAGCCAATTACTATATGAATGAAGGAGAGGAAAATTAAAATGAAAAAAAGCAATGATTCAACACTATCTATCATTGGGTATTTTTTTAAGATAGCCTTTCAGTATCGCCCCTCTTATGTTTTTTTACTTTTTTTTCAAATTCTTTTACAAGCAATCTCCCCTTTTTCAAAAATTATTTTTCCAACTTTAATTATTGAAGAATTGACCAAGGTTTCACTTGATCAAGTCAATCTTTCAAATTTAACATGGATTTTAGTTTTATTTTTAGCTGTTGAATTTATAATCCCATTTTTAATGAATCTAAACTGGATGTTTTTATTATATAATGAAAATATGCTCAACAAATACTGGAAAAAATTAATGGGTGATAAAATGATGCAAATGCGTTTTTATCATTTAGAAAACCCTGACGTCTTAGACCAAATTTCTAAAGCCCAAGATGGCTTATTGGGATATGGAAATAATTTAGGAGGATTTCAAGCACTCATTAATAATATCATTAGTATTCTTTCTAATTTTCTTTCTGTTGTAGGAATTATTTATATTATTGCCCAAATTAATATTTGGTTAATTTTTATTTTGATTGGTATTGTTGGATTGCGCTTATGGAATCAATCACAAATTAAAAAATTAAATATCCAACAATGGGAAGAAAGAAAGCGAATGAATCGAGAAAATGAATATTATAGTTCTTTATTAACGGATTTTAAATATGGCAAAGATATTCGTCTTTATGCTTGTAAAGACTTATTGATTACTAAAAATAAAGAATATATTGAAGATACTTATCAATATCAAATTAAAATCAATCAAAAGTTTAAAAAACTAACGATTATTGATAATCTTTTTAACATGGTTAATCAATTATTAACCTATGGTTATGTTGCTTATTATTTTATTCAATCTTATATTTCGATTGCTCAATATTCATTATATGTTACGTCTATTAATACCTTTATTTCTTCCTCTTATAGCATTTTTAATAGCTTTTTAAATATTCGTCAAAATACAAAAATGATGTCTGAATTTAAAAAGTTTATGGAAATAGATGCAACATATCAAGAAGGAAATGTAAAAATCAATCCTAATGAACCGATTGTTTTGGAATTTAAAGATGTTTCTTTTGCTTATCCAAATACGACAGAATATGTATTAAGACATATCAATTGTCGGATGGAAGGGCAAAAAAAGATTTCGATTGTTGGTGAAAATGGAGCAGGAAAGTCTACTTTTATTAAGTTATTGATGCGACTTTATGATCCAACGGAAGGAGAAATTTTACTCAATGGAATCAATATTAAAGAAATTCCTATTCAAGATTATTATGCTTTGTTTAGTGTTGTATTCCAAGATTATCAATTAATTGGATTTAATTTAGGAGAACAAATTACTTCAAGTGATACTTTTGATGAAGAAAAAGTACTTCAAATTCTTAGTGAAGTACAATTTAATCATAAGATGGAAAACTTACAAAAGGGTTTAGCAACATCAATGCTAAAATATTTTGATGATCAGGGAATTGAACTTTCTGGTGGTGAATCTCAAAAGATTGCCATTGCTAGAGCTTTATTTAAAGATGGTAAGATTTTGATTTTAGATGAACCGACGAGTGCTTTAGATCCTTTAGCTGAATATGAAATCTATAGTCAATTCCATAAGATGACGCAAGGTAAACTGACTTTTTATATTTCTCATCGGTTATCTAGTTGTCGTTTCTGTGATGAAATTATGGTTTTAGAACATGGTGAAATTGTCCAACTAGGACATCATGATAAACTGATATTAGATGAAAAGGGTAAATATTTTGAAATGTTTAAAGCACAAGCAAAATATTATCAAGATGATCAAGTAAAACATTTGTTAAAAGGGACTAAGTTTTTTGCTAAATAAATTATATTTATTCTTTAAAAGATTAAACAAAAATTTAATTTTTTATCCTCTTCCTAGAAAATAATTATATTAAATCTTTATCTAAATTATTTATCTGTTGTGGCAAGTGTAAGTTAATTACACTATAACTATCTGTAGGGGTATGTTTATTGTCAAGTAATGTATCTATTTTACTTTCCAACTTTAATTCACAATCAAACTTATAGAAATTGTTTAAAACATCCTTAACAATAATACTTAAATTTATTTCGTCCTGCTTGCTATTTAATATATAGTTGTGTGCAATCAATACATTGAATCTTTTATTTCTTTCAATAAAAAACATATTATTAAATTTATAGAATTTTCCATTTAATATAAAACCACATGGGACGCAATCAGAATTGTTTGAATTTTTTACAATAAATTCATTAATTGAAATGAAATGTTTGATTTCATTATTCAAAGGATGAAACTCCTTATCTAAAATAGGCTCGAATGATTTAAAAGTATATATAAACTCTCCTTTTTCAATGTATAAATAAGGAATTTTGCTTTGTCTTTCATCTTCTTTTCTATTTTTGCCATTATCTTTTATTGTCCAGGCAACACCAAACAATGTAACATATCCTCCAAATATGGCTGAAACAATACTTGTAACAATAATTCTTAAATCATTATCAGGAATAATAAATATTAAATAAATGGTTATTCCTAGTCCAATAAAAACATCTTGGATTATAGCTAATATACTGGGTTTAACATTATTAATAAATACTTTTGAAGAATTATAGAAAATGTAAATTATAATTGCTCCACCGAATATATACTTACATATTAAATTATCAACAAGAAATGACATATAAAATAAATCTACTACATAATAAAATAATGTATATTTGATTGCATTTCTTTTGAAATTTTTTTCTTGAATATAAGTTGTTTTGTTTTTCAGTTTGCACCACCAGTAATTTATAAGACATAAAATACATGGTATGCCAATAATTACTAATCCAAAAATAAACCATAACCAATTAAATTGGGTGTTAAAATATTTTATTATAAAAATACTAATAAATATATAATAAAATAATATCAATGTGACAATACATATTTTTTTATCTTTTATATTACTAGTTAAAGTGATTATTAGTAAAAAAAACAATGAACATCCAAAAGAAATAATTGCAAATAAAGGATTTATCTCATTTGATAAAAAAGGAAATACCAAAATTATTACTAATGAAAACAAGATTATAATTGGAATAATCACTTTATTAAAAAAATTTTTAAATTTCATTCATATCACATCTTTCTTGAATTAATAGCATATTTCTACTTTTATTTTATCATTGAAATATAATGTTAACAATATTATTTCCAAAAAGGATATAAAAAGAAGATAATTGAAGTATCATTGTATTTTATCATTATTTTTTCATCATATTCTTTGATTTAATAAAAGTTGAAAAATTTTATATATTTATCCACAAAAAAAGGTGAGTGTCGCCCATCACCTTTATTTATTGTGTTTAATTTAAAGAGGATTCAAGCAATACTACTTTCCGCTTACCTCCTTTTCTAAATTTTTAGCTAAATTTGGAAATACATGATCATAGTTGCAATAGGTACAACCATTAAAATCTAATTTTGGTTCTCTTTCTTTTGCATTAGTATTTATATAAACCAAATCGTTAATAAATAATGCATTGTCAAGTCTTGCATTAAAGTCATCAAAGTTAATTTTTTGTGCTTCTAAATACATATTTTGCTTATTTTTAAAGTAGTTTAGTTGATAGCATATATCATATTTATCAATATATTTTTTGGGAATAAAATAGCATTTAAGATACGTATTGAGTAAAATGCACTTATCAAGAAGTTTTACAGTATCTTCCATCAGTGGCATATTATAGTTTTTTGCAACTATTCTTGTTTCGCTATCATAGTAATCATTTGACATTGAATAAGAAATATGTTCTTCATCAAAAAACTTTTCAATAAAATCAATCACTGCGGTATTAGATATATTTTGTAATCTAATCAAAACAGACCCTACAAATCTTGGTTTGTTTTGAATACCTTTTAATTGCTTGAAACATCGAATTCCTGAAGCAGAATCAAAATAATTTACTGATTCATCATTATGATTTTTTTTTGTTACTTTTTTAGTTCGCCGTTTTATTTCATAATGATTTTCAACCTTTATAATTTCAAAGTTTATCCCATTTGCTTTAAAAGTTGGAAATTTACCTGCTTTTTCATCGTTTGTGAGAATGTGACAACAAACTAAATTGTAATCTGCCGTTTTACCGCCTCTACTTTGTGGAAGAATGTGATCGACATTCCAGCCAAATTCACTTTTACGATCATTGTAAGCTCCCTTAACAATTGTTCGTTCAGCAAAATCCATTACTTTAGTTTTTTTACCAAAAGACTTATTCCAAAGTCTCATCGCCGTTTCTCGATTTAAATCCATACATTTTTCTTTCATCTCTATTCATGCGAAAAAGATGCTTTTCCTCCCTATAATTATTCAGTTTGGAAATCATGTGACCAACCATAGGGCGACCTATTGCTATGAACCTCAAAGGGTAATCCTCATAATAGCGTTACAGAAGATTAGCTAGTCAGACTTTCAATTGAAAGATTTCAGTTTCCTAACTGTAATTTAAGTATAACACATATTTTTTATTTTTCTATAATCTGCGCATTAAAAATTAGTGTTTTCTTAACTAAATTTTTGTTTTTAAAATAATTTCATTGAAATGTTTTCTATTAATTTTTTCTTATGGTTTCATATTAAAAATCTTGGCAATTGCAAAAGCCAAGATTAAACCGATAAATTCACTAAACCATACTGAACTTAAGCTATTAGTTAGGTAACTTATCTAATATCCATTCAACCCATTTTAAGACGGTTTGAGCTCTTCTATTACAAATAGCATCACTATAATTAGGATATATTTCTTTTATTAAACTTGCTATATCGTTAACATTTTGCTCTCCTATCATCTTTTTTAAAACAAATACTTTTCCAAAAACAGGAAGTGATAAGATTGCGCTTATTAATTCTACTTCTTGTAGAACTGAATTAATTTGCCTTAAATAAATACCAAACTCGGTAAATATTCTTTTTCTTTTTTCGATGGCAATAATTCCTAAAAATGATGCTGCCGATATGTAATAATTCACTTGCCTATCTGAAATCTCTCCCAAAATAATTTTAATAAGTTCATTGTTGTTTAAATCTTCTTTTTTACTAATATTAACTATGGCAATGATTTTATTAAAATCATCTGCTTGAGGAAATGGAATATTATTTTGCATAGATAATTACCTCCTTGATCTCTTTACGATTTTTTCCATCACAACTTATCGTCCATCTAGTAACAACATGTTTAATTTTATATTTCGGATCATTGAATAATTCATTTACAAATTTAGTATCGTTATTACTAATAATAACTTTGCATCCTTTTGCTATCAATTCATCACAAACTATTTTAAGTCTAATTAGATCATTTTTACTAAAGCCATTGGAAGTATATGACGTAAATCCGTTGTTATCATAATCATATGGTGGATCAAAATAAATTAAATCATTTTCTTTAGCTGAAGCAACTGCTGTTTCAAAATCACAATTTGTAATAACAGCAGAAACTTTATTGAAATATTCGCTTAAAGATAATATCTTTTCTTCTAAAACGATATCTGGATGTTTATATTTTCCAAAAGGTACATTAAACTGACCTTTTGAATTTACTCTATACAAACCATTGTAACAGGTTCTATTTAAATAAATGGTTCGCGCAGCTTTTGTTACATCGCTTAATCGATTGAACGATTTCTTTCTATCATAATTTCTCATTTCATAATAAAACTCTCTTGAGTGCTTTTTTGAAAATTTACGTAAAAGTTTTATTAATTTTAAAGGATTATTTTTAATTTGCATGTAAGCATTTATTAATTCTGAGTTTAAATCATTGATGTGAACATGTTCATTTTCTAAATCTAAAAACAAGGCACCTCCACCAACAAAAGGTTCATATAAGGTATTATTTTTCAAAGAATTTAAGTCAATAACTTCTTTTATCAATGGTAATAATTTTCTTTTTCCACCAGCCCATTTAAATATTGGTTTCATAACAATCTTCCTCAATTGCTTTAAATAATTTATTTATTTCATCAAAATCAGTACCATTAATTTTATGGCCATTTCTAATATTTTCACTACATTTATTAATAGTCAGCATCAATGTTAATATTGAATTTTTACTATAATCTGGGAGCCACCTATTAAACATTTCTTTAAAATAACCACTCCAATTTGATGCAAATTCAATAATCTTTTTTATATCTTCAAAGTTAATCTCATCCCATTCATCAATTTGTTGTTTTATACCATTTCTTGCGTTTGCATTGTTTTTAGCATGTACCCTATTGTTCAACTCATTTTCATGTTGTTCACTTAAATGTAATCTCATCCAATTGTCCTCGCTAAAAACAGCTTTTATTTCTTTAATTAAAATCTCTTTAATTTTAATAATTTGTGGTTTAGCTTCTTCATTATAGCTTTTATAGGTTTGAACATAATATGTCTCAATATCCTCATTTGTAAATGAACGATCTAATTCAAACATTTTCATTTGAATTAATCTATATGCTTCACCAGGAGCTGCAGCACCTTTTGCATTTGATATTTTTGCTCTTTCTTCTGGTTTCAGTGAATCTAAAGACAATACTAATATCGTCATAAATTCTTCACATTTATTCCACAAAGTTTCTATATTTTCTATAATTGTTGTATCTTTTTCATAATTTATCATGATTATATCATTTAATATTCTAATTAGACCACCAATAATATTATTTTTTACATAGAAACTATCATCTTTATTCCATTCTTCTAGAAATGAATTTTTAATTTCATTAAAAAATTTAAGTAATATTGGATAAACCTGTTTAAATGTATCATCATTATTATTTTTATCAAATATTCCTTCTCCATTAGGTTGGATTTCTCCATTTCTTTTTAATTTATTAAAAAAATTTGTTTTTTCTAATGCTAATTTTAAGTTTTCAATTGTGATGCAGCATCTTTTTGTCGCAGCGTCTTCTCCGATGATAATGCGATTTTTAAGAGGAGAAAAATTATCTTCTCCCAAATATTTTGCAATTTTACCCAATAAAGCTCCTTGAGCTAATTTTGGATTATCTGAATCATAATAAACATCAATTTCCAAAATATTTCTTAATGCTTTAGGCACTGGCTTTTGATTTAAATTAATTTCCATAAAAAGTTTTAGTTGATCAGATTTTTCTAAATTTATAAAAGCGACCACAGGAATAGAGTTATCTTCTACATGATTGCTTCCTGAATAACCATATAATCTATGTTGACCATCTATTATATAAGCAGATTGATATATTTGAGGCAAATGCAATAAACCCATTTTCATTAATTTATCTTGATTAAAATGAGCGGGAGCTAAATCAAAACGCAAATCAGAAGGTCTATTATTCTTATTACCATCAATTTTTGTATCAATAGAAATAACCAAAGAATTAGGGAAAAAATTGCCTGCATTAATAAATTCTCTAACACTTTGCAATCTTTCTTTTTTTATTAATCTTTGATATGAAGGAAGCAAGTCATCATAATCATTATTTGCATTTGTTCGATGTAATATATAAGCAATTTTTAGTAATTTTTCGGGTTGAATTACGAAAGAATAATATATAAATGGTCCCATTTTTCCTCTAATAGCAGGAATTTGAATATCTAAATTTGATATTTTTTGCCCAGAAAAAATTTGTCCTAATAATTGATATTTTGCAGCGCTACCTAAGTGTTCGACTAAAGCTGTATAATATAATATTGTAGAATAATCAAAATGGATAATGTTATTTTCTTTCATCCTGTTTTTATCTTGTTCCCATACTGAAATATTCTTTGTAGCAAATATATATTTAAATTTTAAATTAGGATATTTATTGCTTATTTCTTTACATACTTTCCCATAAAAAGAAGGGACTTCATTAATATCCTTTTGAAAGTTTCTTTTAGTTTCATATTCTGCAGATTCTTTACATTCAATTAACAAACAAACTTCATCATCAATGGCAACAATGTCAATTTGTTTTGATAAATTATTTTCTCTAGAGTATAATACAGAAAAAGTATTATCTTTATTCATGTGTTTAAATCCCATTTTATAAAAAATAGACCAAACCTCATCTTCAAAGGCATCTCCTACTTTTTTTTCTTTATACATTGTGCTTTTTCTTTTGTTTTGTTTTTTTAATTTCCAACCCGAATTTACGTAATTATCAATTTGAGAATTATCAATTGAAATCTCAATAAATTCCTTTAATCTTGTTGTAGAAACCTTTGTTAATTCATCATTTGAAACTATTATTTCCCAATTTGTCTCATGAATAGATGCCATAAAATACCCCTTACTTTTGTTGTTATCTTTTATAAATCTTTTCTCGTGCAAATTATAACATAATTTGAAATAAAAAAGATACAATTCGACATTTTTTATGTGTATTTTATGATGTTTTTTAAGATTTATTAAGATTTGCTATTGATACAAAGAAAAAATATAAAATATTCTAACGAAGATAATCTTTCTTTTTTTCATGATTGTATTTTTGTTATCACTTATTAAAATGACTAATGAAGTAACATTTATTTTTGACTTATTTGTTAGTTTAATTTCACATAAAGTATTATTTCTACAATACAATGTCTTCTTCTCTTATTAGGTTAATTTCAAATTATTATTTTTATTTACTTTTAAAGCATTTATATATTCTTCTAAATTCAGTCATTAAAAAATGAGATATGCCACATGATACAAAAAATCTTCTAACTTTACTAATATAAGTATATCTAATAAAAATATTTAATAAAAGTATAAAAAAGTTATTATGTTAATAATTCATCCAGATCATCATCAGTAAGAAATGAATTTTTTTCAAACATTTCTGATTAATTTCTAAAACATAGAGTTCGACAAGGGAATCAATAACTTTTTTTAAATTAGCTTTATAATAATTTATTCTTTTATTTTGTGTTAAGAATTGTTCTACTGTGTTTTACAGAATTGTAATCTTTCACCAACTTGAAAAGTTCAAAGTTGTCTTTGATTTGGAATCAATATTTCTTTTTTATTAGTACATTTTTCTATTCAAAATTATTCCACGGAATAATATAACGATTAAAGATGTAATCTTGAACTTCAAAAATTTTTATATTGATTTTTCTTTTATCTTTATTCCAACCATCTCTAATATTTTTTGATAAGAAAAGATTATTCGACAAATGTACCACCATCTAGAAATATTACCATTATTAGGATTAAAGTTCTCTTCTAAGGTTTTAACAAGATACCTTCCTAATGTATCAATTTCTGAACAAATTGCTTGATATAATTTTAAAAATTCAATTGATTTACATAAGACATCTAATGTAAAAGACTCACCACATATAGAAATTAATCTATTATGTAGTGAGTCGCTTTTTAATTATCTTTGCTTTTTGAGTACTTCCAATATATCTGTAGATAATCTCCTGTGATTGTATACACATCAATTGTCTCATGATTATCATCAAAAAATTCTACTTCGAAATCATTTTCAGTATATTTACGTACTATTGTTCCCTTTGTGCCGACTTTTAAATTTTTAAAAGGTTTTATTAATTTTACGCAATCAAGTTCTTCCATAACGAATATTCTCCCATCTATAGACTGACCTATAGCGGAATTCATTTTTTCACCATCACTTTTTTCATGTCCGAAAACATTTTTAAGAAATTTAGCTTTTGAATCACCATCAACATGGTTTAACTTCAAGAGATATTCATCATCTTTTGGTTCACTTTTTTTAAAGTCAAAATTGGAAGAATTAAATTGTTTAAGTTCATTACTAATTAGTTCTTTAACTTTGATATCAAAACTACTTTGTGTAATATTTCCTTGTGGAGATAATCCTACACCCATACCTAATCCACTCTTACTAGTCTTACCCATTCGAATTTGCCTCCTTGTTAATAATATTTCTTTCTTTAAGAATATTATTTGGAATTACAATTTCTATTCCTTTGTTAGAGGCATACTCAAATAGTTTAAGCACTTTCTCATCATTAACTGATACACTATAAACAACTACTTTCTTTAATTGTTTAAGGTTATCAACTGTATGCTTAATTGCTTTTTGAAGTAATTTTCTTTCAGATTGCTCTTTTATTGAACCTTTTACACTGAAAGCAACAACTTCTGTATCTTCCATTCCGTCAAGCATTACATCAAAATAATTTTCGCTTGCATATGTGATATTCGGTATTACAATGATATTACATTCAAACCACAACCATAGTGCTACAATTCTTGATTTAAATAATCGATATACATTTTCAATTCTAGGTATGTCTCCTATCTCCGAATAATCAGGACCAATTGCATACCTAACACCTTTAAATCTTTCTTTATATTTTTCTAGCAATTTAACATCATTGTGATAGATAGCTTCAAAAATACCCCTTATATTATCAAATTTGATGTCATATTGATAAAAGCATACAAATGTTCTATTTGTTTTATGATAATTAGATGTCTCACTATATAAAGCAAGATAATCCGGATTAACAATGTTAGGGCATTTAATATAAGGCAAATCATATTTACCACAATTATATGTTCTATTAGTTAAATCTATAAAACTTAGGTTTAGTAATTTTTTTAAATTTTTCTTCTTTATCATAAACCACCATAAAGAAGGTTCTTATGCGAATATACCATATAACCATTTCTCCTTTTTATGTATAAATCTTGATTTTTTTGATCATTTATGGTACACTCACAAGTGTTGAGGTCGTGGTATACACATATCATGATTTTGCTCACTTGATATTCAGGTGGGCTTTTTTTATTTAATTTTAATTTTAATTTCAAAAATTATCAGTCCTTTCTTTTTAAAATATTTAAATCATAGAGCCTATATAATACTGGATTATAATTTAGTCCAAAATCATCAGCTAAACTTTTTATATGCTTTCGCATATATAACATGTATTCGATAGGGCCATCAGGAATATTTTTATATCTTAGTCTTTTGAAAAACTCTTTTTTAATTAAATTTCTTGGCATCAGGACTGCCGCATTTAAATAATTAGTTTGTCTTTCAATAATATCTTCTTTACTCATTTTATTATTCCAATAAGTTTTTTCAAATACTTCTTCTTTACATGCATGAATTACGTCAGTTGTATGGGTTCTAAAATAATTTTTATCTTTGACCCAATGCATTGCTTCATGCCCTGATACGAATCTTTCTTTTTTTATGTCTTTCTCATCAATAAGAATATTATTAATTACAACTGTGCCTTTTTTAAAGAATTCTTTATGTGGCAAATCACCTTGTTTATATTTGCCACTATCCCATACAGGCCATACTTCGTCACCAAAAAATATCATTCCTAATAATTTCTTATTTGGAGTAATATATTTCCATTCAATTTCTAACCCTTGTTTTTCCATAAAATCATATGCATCAAATGGAATAACTTTTTCTAATCTTTCAGGATAAAACTCTATATTAATTTGGTCAGCCATATTTTCTAATTTTTCTTTTGAATAAAAACACATAAAATTTCACCTACTTCTTGTTCATCATTTCTTCAATAATTTTAATCCATTCATCATCTCCTAAATTAAGGTCTTTTGCCTTGCGTAAAGCTACTCTTACATTTTGATTGTCGCTAACATATTCTTTTAAATCTTGTGCTATTGCATCTTTGCTACTAGCTGCTAAATCGAATAGTTCATTTGCTTCATCACTTGATAATTTTAAAACTTTTACCATCTTTTCTAAAATCTCTTGTGTTGGAGCATTCCTTTTTGCCTTTTCAATATCACTCATATATGCTGGAGCAATACTTAATAAATCTGCAAATGCTCTTAGTGTAATACCATTTTCTTGCCTTTTTCCTTTAATAAATTCGCCGAATGTCATAATTCTACCTCCCACAATTATGTTAGCGTGTTAGCATTTACGCTTACATTTTATCAATTCGAAATTATTCTGTCAATATATTTACTATAATTTTTCTTTTTTTTGTTATTAAAGTACAATAGATGTGAGTCCAAATAAAAAGAAAAAAGTGATTCAAATCTCTTATAATTAAATCACCACAAATAATTAGGAGAACTCAAATCACATAATACAAATCTCTAAGATATTTGCCACGTGATTTAAAAAATTGTTTCTTTGCTTATAAAACTTATCTTGTTAATAAAGATCCATTTGATTGAATGCTTGTTAAAACGAAATCCATCTATTGGTTTAAATGAGTTGTATGGGAAATTAAAACAAAGTAATTCACAGCAATAATATACCTATATCAAAAATATAAGCCAAAATATGCTTTTAGGTCCTTAACTTTGTTATAAACATTTTTAAAATAGTCATCGTAATTCCATTTAGATTCCTCTAAATTTTCATTTAAAAATTTATTGCAATAATCTTCAAAAAATTCCTTAAGCTTTTTAAACAGATTATCAATATAATCATCTTTTACAATTATCCAATCGCCAGAAAACATACCATTTTCATATGGCTTGTTAGCGGTTTTATCTTCGACAGAGCAAACATTTCTAGGATATTCTTTCTTTAATCTATTATAAGCATCAATTGTGTTATGTTTCAAAAAGTTATTTATTTTGTGAAGAAGATTATAGTCATTATAGCCTTTAAGATTGTTAATTAAATTAGCTTTCTTCTGACCTTTTAATTCATCAGTAAAAGCACGAAATTTACGCATATCAAAGTTTTTTTGTGAATACCCAAGTTCCTTAATAAAAATTAAAGTAAAACGATCAATTTCAGTACATATTTTGCTAATAAACTGACAATATAATGACTGTAAAATAATTCGATATTGTTTTTCTCTTCTAAAAGCAGCCATTCTAGATTCGATTTCAATATCATCTAAATCATCAGCACAACTTGTCATAGCTATACTATTCAATCTACTGCTTTCATATACATCGTTTGGACTTACAATCTTAGAAAGCAATGGCTTATATTCCTCATTCCAATCATTTTGTAATGAAGAAAGTAAATCACGCATTATATTAACTTTGTAATCATATCTATGAATTTTTGCTGGAATGAGATATGTGGTAGTTCTATTTATGAACATTCCATCATAAAGAAACTCAGTAGTTCCGTCTTGATTCATTATTTTTTTAAATCTTTTAGTGTCGACATGTATCCTACCGTGTTTTGAATGAAAACCATAATATTCCCAGTATTCTCTAGGATCATCTTTTTGTTCGATCTTGGTGTAATCGAATCTTTGGGTTTTGTGTGTTGATTTCATATTCATTTCTCCTTTCAACAACCATTTGTGATAAAGAGAAACAATCACTAAAAGTGAATTACACCACTCCTTTAGATTGCTCTAAACATAGGCGTAGCAAGTTACTGTACTATCGAACTTGCGTTTAACTCATTAAAATTATATATTAAAAACTTTAAAAAGTCGATAACTATTGTGAAAACGCGAATCAGTATAAATCCGTCGATAAATGCACTTACCCCAAAAAGTTGGACAGTGTTTTAAAATTACATTTATTGCAACTAATTAAAGGGTTGTTATCTATACATATTGCAATAACACTTCTTTAAATAAATTACATTTCTTTCTTGTATAATATCTTTGTCTTCTTTGCTTATTTATGAACTAGAAAGGAGTAGTACTTATGAAAAGAAAAAATAAGCAAAGAAAAAAATTTCATTTTAAAACAGCTTTTAATTTTTTTAAAATAGAATATAAAAAATCATTGATGGAGCCACTAAATTAACAATTTGTATTTATCCAAAAGAGATGTTGATTTATTATTCAACCCGAACTAGATTTAAAAAATTAGCTCCGTTTCTCGGAGCTTTTTCTTTCCTTAACTACCCATTTTAGGGGTAAACACCAAATTAGGGTTGTGTTATTAAATAAAAAAAGTAATCTTCTACATTAAATTATTAAATGTAAAAATAAAATAAATAAAAATAGACCAATTAAAAAATTTTAATTATTAAAAATATGTAATTATAACAATAAAATACTATTGAAAATATGCATTTTTAATATTTTTATACTATGAAAAATATGCAATTTTTAATAAGTTATAAATATTTGTGCTTAAATTTTAAATAAAATTCATCATGATTGTTTAAAAATTGATAGTGAGATAGAAAATTTTCTTTTTAAAAAGATATTTATTGCAGTATATAAATTTTTACCCCTTTTAACAAATTTCTTTTTTCAATTCTTTTTGACTTTTAAGCAATTTTATAGCAAATACACCACTTAAAATCATGAAAAAACCACCAACACCTATCATAACATAACTTGTTATGATACCAGCTTTATAATTGAAATATTCTGCTTTTTCAGCAACATTCATATCTAAATAAACAATATTATTGATTTCAATTTGAGATAAATGATATCTTTTGTATTCATCGATATAAGCTACATACAAATCAATGGATTCACCACTTTTTAAAACATCAAAAACCTTTTCATCTAATTCATCAAAAACAATGTTATTGACATAATATTCAACATCATCGTCTTGTAAATAAATCGTTAAATGATCTTCATCGACTTCAACTTTTTCAATCATACCCGATACTTTATAATTTTCATATTTTGAAAATTCACATTGACTATGAACTAAAATCCCCAATAATATAAGTAAGATACCAAATAAAAGAAAACACCAAAAAGAAATTTTAAATTTAGATTTTTTCTTATATTGCTGAAAGCAAAGATTTTCTTTCATTTCATTAGTGGGATATGGTTTAGGTAATAAGGGATAGCCTTTGTTATGTAATAATTCCTTTAATTTTTCTGCTCCAACATGATAGTAATCCACAGCAAATAATGGAATTCCATTTTGATCATAGCCAGAAACTTCACCCGTTCCAAAAGGATGGCTATTGATATAAGCAATATCATCATAATGGATTAATGTTGGTTTTTTAAACATTTTATGAACTAAAATTCCTTCGTTTTTAACGACAATATAATTAAATTTACATAAAACAAAGCCTAACATTCCTATAAGGAAAAATAAAATACAAACTATTTCTATAATCCAAAATAATTGATTTTTATCTGGACCATGATATAAAAATAAAATCAAAAGTGCACTAATCACACCTAATAAAAAAATAATCATCCAAATCAAAAAGAATAAAACAATGCCTTTACTCATTTTAACGATAAATTCAGAACCATAAATTATTTTCTTTTCTTCTTTTTCTTTTAGATAATAGAAAAATCCAAAAACCAAAGGTAAGATGATAATCGTAGCGATTCCTATAATGATATTTTCCATGATTTTTCCCCCTTAATTATATATATTATAGCATGAATAGATTATTTTCCAAGATTTTCTATAAAACATAAAAAGGTGAGTGTTTACTTATCACCTTTACTATGTTTCATTTAAAGAAATTTCACATAAAATATACAAGAAAGTATACAAGATAATATATAAGATAATTGATTTTGAATATTGAAATTAGGTGTTTTTCATTATGAATTTGAGTTTATCCATCCATTTTGTGATGGTAATGGAAGAATGGGTAGACTTTGGCAAATCGCTCTCCTTGTAAGTTGGAAGCCAATCTTTGCTTGGATACCAATTGAAAGTATTAAAAGTAATAGAAAGTTATCCGCAATCTGCAACTGAACTAATGCAAAAATTAAATTTAAAATCTCGTGTAGGCTTTAGAAAAACTACTTACAACCAGTTTTGTTGCTGGACTAATCGGTATGACTGAACCTGATAAACCAACTAGCAAAAATCAAAAATATTTTAAAATCTAATAAAGAAGTATAAATAAACCTTATTTGAAGAATGTAGACCGAAAGGTGATATTTTTAATTTATGGCCTTTTTTAAAAAAAATCCATTTTTAAACATTTTCTTTCATTTCATATTATTTTTTTATTCCAAGATAATAGTATTCCATTGCAAAATAATTTAAAGAAAAAGCCCTCAATGAGGGCTAAAACTTTAATCGTTCCATCCAAATTCTTTTAATTGTTGATATAGATTATCTTCTAGTGTTTGAATATCGTTAACATCTTCTTTTTCAATAGAAATTAGTTTAACTTTATCTTTATATTTTTCATAAAGTTTTAATTTTTCTTCTTTATTATCTTCATAATCTGCAGAATCCATACCCCAATATTCAATATATATTCCTTTTGATCCTTGCAAAGGTATGAACCAATCTGCTGTCAATGTTCTTTCTTCTTTTGAAGGAATTTCTTTGACTTTTCTACCATAAGCATGACAAATATTAAACTTGAATAAAATATCATCAATTTTTACTTCTTGTTGTGATTTGCAAATATGTCCATCTGAAGATCTATTTTTATCTAAATTGGCTGTTGCGACAATCGTTTTATCTTTTTTTTCATTTGTTAAGTTTTGTTTGTTTTCTTTTAATACTTCTTTTGATTTTATTAATTTTGCAACGTCCTCTTCTACACGATTAGATAATGCTTTATCATGGTAAACATCACGAACAATCCATGAAATGGCAAACATTTTTTTAGCTTGTGCTTTAACAATTTCAAAAGTTTTTAATCTCCAAATGCTATTTTGTAGATTGTAATAAAAATCCTTTAATTCCCAAGGAGTTTGAGATTCAGATAATATTTCATTTTTTTTGGTTAATATATCTTTATAGCAATTTAAACATAAAGTTTTGTCTTTAGATTCACTTTCACAAATTATACATTTATTGCCATCTTGTGTGTTTTCTTTTATGTTTTTGTCACAATCACAAGGAGAATCAATTAAATGCCACTTTTGGCATTGCTCACATTTAATTACTTTTCCTTCAGTTTTTAATTTCATATGTTCTGTACATAGAGGATAAAAACCACTTGGTTTACCACAAATTTGACATGTTTTTCCCATTAAACATTTCCCCTTACTTAACTCGTTTAAATATTATCATATTAGAAAAATATTTGCAATTTTACTGTTATTTAAATATCTTTTTTGAATAAAAATTAGATCTTTATATATTTAAAAATTAAAATTACAATATAAACCAATAAAAATAATTTAAAAATAGAATCAGTTTCATAATTATTGATTATATTTACAATTAGTTTTAATAAAGATATCAGCGAAGTTATTAACTTTTTTAATTTTTTAGTAAAAGTAATTAAAATTATTGCTAACGTTAATAATACCAATTTCATTGAATTTCATATCTCCTTTCTTTTGACGATCTAACTAAAAGTTAGTCATTTTTTTACTCTACTTCATTTAGTTTGGCAATTCTCATAAGTTCTTCATCACGCCACGCATTCCAATTATAAGAAGGATTATAGTCGTTTAATTTCATTTCACATCTACACTCTTTAGAACAGCCACAAATTTTACCTTCAGTTTTCTTATTTTTATTAATAGCAACATCCACTGTTACATCATCAAGATTAAGAGAGAACTTTAGAGCTTTTGATTGTGGTTCATTTCCAAAGAGAGCGTTTAATAATCTTTCTTCTTTTACCATTGCTTTTTATCCTCCTATTAATGGTTGAGATTAAGTGCCACATCACGTGTTTGGATATCCATGTGACACCTCTCTCAATAGCTAAGGAGCAAGTAGGAATTAGTCGTTCACCATTTCTAGAGAATTTCTTTAAAACTTTTACTTACCTATATTGGCTTTCATAATCTTTGAGTTTTTTTCTTAAAATAGGTTTAGCTTTTTCCCATCTTTTGGAAACAGTAGCCTTCGAGATGCCTGACTTCTCAGCGATTTCACTATAGGAATAGCTATACATAATCATGCGAACTACAACCTTTAGATCTTCACTAGGTAATGAGTTAATAGCATCTTGAACTCGCTCTTCTTTTTCCATGCGTTCAGCGTATTCTTCAGGAGTTTCAAAGTTTGAAGGAAATTCGTAGTCATATTCATCTTTCATTCGGTCTATAGAAACTTTTTGAGGTTTCTTGTTCCAATAAGATGGACACTTCGTACAATCTTTCCTGCATCTAGTAGCCACGCCTTTAGAGTTATAGATAATGCATCTATGCTCCATGCGTTCTTGCCATTCGAGTCTCCATTGAAAACGCTTCTCGTCTTGAAGATACTCTTCATAAGTAATTTCTTGGCTTTTGCCATGATTGTTAAATTTTGTAGACAATTTGTTGTTCCAAGTATCGGAGCAACTACGCCGTTAAGTTTTCTCGTCTACATTCCTTCTCCGCCTGAACGGTTATCTAGAATCAAGGCAGATATTTTTTCAGCAGAGCTCTTTGCTGTGACTATATTTTCCAATAAATCTAAAAAGTATAATGATTACCCCATTGGGTAAACGTTGGGTACCCATCAAAAATAAGCATAAAAAAAGACCCCGATTATTATTTCGAGGTCATTACTTGTAAAATTATTTATAAATTATCTAATATCTTTCGCAAATCCATATCGCCCTGTTTTTTCGTCTTTTGTAAATCTAACTAAATTTACATTAGAATAATCAAGTCCTTCAGGTAGCTTATTTTCAATGACAATCACTTGCTTAGAAGCATCAATTTCTTTTAAACATCTAAATAAACCAGTTCGCATAGATTCTTCTACTGTTACTTCGTCGTTTTCTACCAGTGACTGAATTGGTGAATCCATAATTAAGAAAGGCATCGGATAAACACCATTTTGCCAAAGAGAGTTATATAAAGCCAAACATGCTAAGCCATTCAAATAAGCTCTATATCCCTGTCCTTGAGAATATTTATGTCTTCCGTCAATAATAAAGTCAAACTTTTCAATGATTGGTTTTTCTTGAAAACGATAATTCCCAAAAACGAGTAATCGATAATATTCATCCTCAAGCTTATTGAAAATAGATGAGTAATAATTCATTACATCAAACTTGCTATCTTTTTTTGGCTTTACTTGTGAGTCAAGTTCAACAATTTTATCCTCATATTGTTTTTTTAAGCCCATAATAATTTTTGCTTCTTTAGCATCTTCTATCGCTTTTTTATAGACTTCAATATCACTTTGAAGTTTTGAAATAAGAGGTTTTATTTCTTCGTTAATTTTATCTAAAACTTTTCTCTTCTTTTTGACTATTTCAGTTCTTTTGGCTTTTAAATCATCTATTTGTAAATTAATATTAATCGAAGTTTTTTCTAGATCTTTTATTTTAGGAGCTAATCGTTCAAGTTCTTTCTCTGCCGCTTCGGCACAAGATTCTTTAATGCCTTTATCCAATTTTCCATTACAAAAAGGGCAAGTTAAATTTTCTTCTAAATCAAGAGCATGTTTTTCGCCTTCAATAACTAGCTCGAGTCTTTTTTCATCTGCTAAATATTGTGTATTAAGAGCCTTGTATTTCATTAGAAGGTTATTTAGTTCATTTAATTCATCATCAATTTGATAAATCTCAGAACCAAGATTTCTGTTCTCATCAAAAAGTTTATGTAGTAAATCTTCATTTGCATTAATTTGTTCCAAAGTTGTGTTAATATTGTTTTCCATCTCCTTTGGATTAACTTTTGCTTTTGCTTCTAAGTCAGGATAGTCTTGTTCGACTTTTTTTAAAAGTTCTTCTGTATATCCTTCTATAGCGCTTTTACGAATTCGCCAATTTTTATCATCTGAATTCGCGTCCTTATCATAAGTATTCCCTGTCCATAAAAATACTAAACCAGATTTATAGGAACCATGAGCCATTTTCTCTAGTGGAAGATAAGGACTTTCTCTTCTAATAATATTTTCTTGCTTGATTAAAAAAGAATTAAGGCAGGTTCTAAAAGTAAAATTTTGCTTTTTCCATTCTGTACTTACTACAATTTTTGTTCTCGTTGGTATTTCGCAGAGCATCAAAAGAAAATCATCTAAACATCGATCATTTTCGTGACTTTTAGACTTTCTTTTAACTGGATAGACTCCTGGTTGGATAAGATGATTATCACTTTGAACAGTTACACAATTCTCTCCTAATTTTCTTGATATAGTAACATCTCCATCTTTATGTCCTAAAGTAAGATAAATAGTGTCGTAACCATCAAATTCTATATTACATTCTTTATCCCCTAAAGCATAGTCAACACACTCAACAATTATGCTTTTCCCAGTATTAGAGGAACCGTATATAACATTTAAACCATGATGAAGTTCCAGATTAGAATCACCAAGTTTTCCCTTTAAACCAACTCTCTTTAAATAAAACATAGAATTTCCTCCTCTCTTTTACTTCATAGGAACTACGGATTTCGATTGTATGAATTTATACAATTCCGCTTCATCCATAGCATCGTATTTCTCGCAAACAAAATCCGCTATCTGGCTGTATTCTATAGCATAATTGCTTTCTAAAGTTTCAATAAATTGATAGCCTATATTATTAATTTGAAATTGAAATCCATTAGAAAGATCTATATCAACCATATTATCTTTAACTAGTTCTTTTAGAGCAGAAAAGACCTTTTCCCTTCTACTAGGCAGTTCACTAAATTTAAATCTATTATCGCCATGAAGATTAATATCAGAAACATTAAATTCTTTCCCATAAACTGTAATAAAATCTAATGCAGCAATCATGTCTGAAGATAAAAATTCTTGTCTGCTGTGTTCTAGAAGCAAAAGAATCCTGAGCTTTATTTCAAAGATAGAGTTATAAGTAGAATCTATCATTCTTTCCACCTTATCCTTCCTTCATTTACCAAGATATGACAAACACCTTTCTTTTCAGCACTTCCTACCCAGCTAGAAGCAATTAATGACTGTAAAGAAATAGTAGTTACATGGCTAAGAACTGTTGTCATTCGATCATAACTTGTTGGGTAATCTTCCTCCACCTTGTCTATGATACTATCGTATGTTTCATCCTCTAGTTGTTTAAAAACACCTACTTCTTTCTCTAATTTTGTATCCTTCAAAGATTCTCTAATGCTTTCAGCTTTATAAAATTCTGTGCGATATCTATCAAGTTTCTTCTTATATTTTTGATAATCTTTTTTAGAAAGTAGTTCATCTTCTAAAATTATATCTACTCCTGCATCTTCTGCGAATGCTTCTAAGATAGCAGATACATATGTCATTTCTTCAGTTGTAATTTCTTTTGGTACTTCTATTTGTAGAGGCTTTGGATATTTATTTATTAACTCGATTATTCGTTTTTGAATCTCTACAGGTGTTAATGACTTGTTTACTTTTTCTTTTTTAGGATTAGTCAAATTATCGTTACCCATTGCATATATAAAAATATCTGGACCATTAGAAATAAGGTCATCACGACCGCTTAAAAGCCTTTTTTTGCTCTCTGATGGCAAGGCATCATCATTCTTTACCAATCGTTTTAAATCGTCATAGACTAAATCAAAAGCGTCATCATCAAGCAATTCACCACACATATCTTCAAAATCAAATTCTATATGTTTGATGACTTCATCTTTCTTTATAGCCTTAGTAATGTTTTCATAGATTCTCTCTTCGCCATTTAAAAACTCAAGAAGCTCTTTTGATTTGAATGAATATCTATTACCTTTTTTATTTTTAACGCAATCACAATCAGTGATTAATTTAAGGAGGCGGCGTGAAATATGGCTCTGTGTTTTTTCACTATGAGCTGTAAATGCTTTACCAAAAGTTGAAAATGTAACTTTGCTCAATACAACCACCTCCCTTCATTATTTTACTCTTTAGGTCTTTTAAAAATTAATGCGTGCCTAGCATCGATAAGAACAGGAGCAAAATTAACAAGTTCCCATCCTTCTTCACCAAGTTTATTAAGCTCTTCGTTTAATATTATACTTGTTTTCTTATCAGATATCTTGGCATCCAAATGTATACTTATATTCCCACTTCATATTTTTATATCTCCCTATTTTTTTAATAAGATTTTCTCTAAGCGATGCATCAATTGATATAAAGTTCCATCTTCATCTTTCTTTGTTATGTCACTTAAAGCAATTCTCAATGCCAATGATTACAATTGACTAATTATTTCTATTAGTTTATCAACTGTATATGAGCCTTCTGCATCCATAGGATTTTTCAAAAAAGCAAAATAGTATTTATATTTGTCTGGTCCAGAGTACTTACTCCAAATATTGCCTAATTCCAATTTTTTTCTAGAATCGTCATTAGCTAAATGTTCACCTTTGGTTTCTACCATTATAATCTTTCCAGAATTTGTAATAACGATAAAATCAGGATAATGATTAATAAATCCATTAATGCAAAATCCCTTTTTTTCAATATTTCTGTGCCAGCAGAGAATGTTAGGTAAGTTGCTTACTTTAGTAGCAAAAGCTATCTCAACATCAGTTAAACTATCTTCTTCTTCAGTATACATCGTGTTTGGAAATTGAGTGACAGTAGTTGTAGGATAAATAAAGTTTGCAAACTTATACGTAGGTTTTACAAATATTTTTCCTAAATTAATTAATTCTTTAAAATAAGTGATTCTATAATCATCTAAAGCTTTTTCTACATAATTTTTAATTTTTAACTCTATTGACATAATATTGTTTTGTAAATCGATTAAATCGTCTTCTTTAGTAAAAGTTGCAATTATTCTATCAATATATTGAACTAAATCATTGTGAGAAATTTCTTTAAGTTTTCCACTTAAATCCATTACTAATTTATTTTTACAAGTCTTAATTCTTGCCTGTTCAGGAATCATCTGAAGAATATTTTTAAAGGCTTCACTTTCATTTTTTCTTAAAATAAATTGTTTTGCAATTGATCCTTCAGATGTCGTTTCAACATCAATTTTATAAACATTATCTGTAGAGCTTGTTAAGTCAGTAGGTATTCCAATAGATGAAAGTTTAAATCCATTAGATAAATCTTCTTTGCCAATTAATGTAGTAAATGCCTCGCCAACTTGATCGAAAATAGTGCCTTCAATGTTATGGCAAAATTGTGGTAATTCTAAATCCATTATTTTTTCTTTTACTTTTTCAGATAATTTATATTTATTCATTTTTTCAATCAATTCATGGGCAAGTCCAGAATTATCCTCCTTTTCATAAGTTTCAATTTGTGCTTGATATTCATCCCCCTGAGAAAGAGCTGTCTCAACTAGATTATTAAGAATTTCATTGCTACTTTCTGTTGGTGAAGCACTCTCACTTTCAGCTGTTTGAGATTTATTTGCCTCCGAAGTCGAAGATGACATGATATTTTTCTTAATTTCTGTAGTAACAGCATTAATATCAAATACTTCTTCAGATGCATTTCGAGTTTCTTCTGGTTCTACACTGTCAAAAATAGAAATATTCTGAGTCGTTGTAGGTGTAGTAATTGGCTTATCAGCAATAACCCTGCAATCATTTTTGCTGAATCCAGCACTATTCAATCCCTCTAAAATACTAGATAGAGCAGAATTGAAATCATTAGATGAAGTTAAAACATAGGACATGTTCAATAATTTATTAGAATATTCCTTTTGATATGGTTGTCTTAAAATTCTGCCAAGTATTTGTTCAACATCTATCCGAGATGTTCTATTAGCTAATGAACCTAAAATATAAGCAAATGGGCAGTCCCAGCCTTCTTTTAACGCATTGACAGTTATTATATATCTAATTTCACAATCTCTTGATAGCAGATTAACTTTTTCAATTTCATTTATTTTTGAAGTTTTTATAGCAATATGTTCTTTAGGAATGCCACAATCTATTAAACTCTTTTTAATTTTTTCAAAAGTAATGTTATCTTCATCGTTTTTAGGTTGTGCTTGAAACAAAACAATCGGTCTAATATATGTTCCACTCTTTTTTTCTTCCTCAATGGCACATTTTTCTAAAACATTTCTTAAATCAACAGATTCAACAATTACACGTTCAACAGTTGGTCTATTGTATGCAATAACAGGTAACTTGACCATTGATTCCTGTTTTAACTTTTCTGCGGAAACAATAGAAATAATATTACTATCTTCTTTTGGTGTTGCAGTTAATTCAAGAACAAAAGAAGGGTTTAAGTTCTTTATCATTTCGAGACTTAGATCGCTTCTGGCGTTATGTGACTCATCAATAACAACAACAGGGTTCATTTGATTTAATACCTGGATTAAGGCACTTTTATCTATACCGTCAATTAAAGATGAATCGTCATCATAAAAGTCAGTAAATTGAACTAAATTCGAATTTTCTTCATATACTTTACGTTCATCTTTATTTTTGCTTCTCAACGAATCAAAGCTCAATAAAACTATACTTAATTGTTCATTCAAAGTAGATGGATTAAAATTTTGACCATTTAATGCTTGATTCTTATTATAAATTTCTACTTTTGAAGAAAAATCCCTATTAAGATATTGTCTATACATATGTGTTGCATCACTTAATGCCTTATATGTTTGTGAAAGAATAGTTGACCAAGGCACTAACCAAACAACTAGCTTCTTCTTATCAATAGACATTCGATCGAAAATAACTTTTAATGAGGCACACGCCAACAAAGTCTTTCCTCCACCTGTAGGGACTTTTAAACAGACAGACGGTACTCCTGGAAGAACGTCTTTATATGTTGGCATACCATTATATCCAACACGCACTTGTTTATCATTCCATAATTTTGTGTAGGCTTTTGAAGGGTTTTTAGTAATTAAAATATTGTCAAGATAATTCTTAAGGTCTTCAATAACTGTTTCTTGATATTTTTTTAAAATCATAGCGGTCTCCTTTATAATTTTTGAATATCGTCAGGCACTTTTTTGAATATAATGTGATGTTCATCTAAAAAGCGCTGTGACAAAGAGCAGGATGGGGCATATATTACATATGATTCACTTTTTGATTTAATAACATTTAATGTATCCGAACTTAATGGAAATTCATTATTGCTGCTAGAGAAAAAATAATAAGAAGTATTATTATTGTTGCCTAAAAGATAGATATCTTTTTCATTGAAAAAATAATCTTTATGGGTCTCAGAGTAATAAATGTATTTCTTAAGTTCCTCAATATCTAGATTAGGATTGATATTTCCTTCATTATCGAAGATTTTATCGCCAAGTTCATAAAAAGAAAAACCGCTACCTAACCCTGCTACATTATCATAACCATCTATCGCAATCTTGCATCTTTTAGCAGTAATTCTTTCTGCGTAATCCATTAATTCAATTAAAATGAATGTTCTATTACCACCATCTTGTTTATTTAAATCTAGAACAGCATGACCTGTTGTTCCTGAACCAGCAAACCCATCTAAAACGATACAATTTTTATTATCTATTAAGGAAATTAGAAGTTCTACTAAATACTTATTTTTAGAGTTTTCAAAAGGTGGCTTGTTAGTTTTAAACATCTTTTTTAATTCAGTTCCTGCAGAAGTAGTTTTAACATCAATTCTATATTTGACTACTTTTCCATCTTTATATATGTCATACTCTTTGTTTGATAGTATACTTTTCATTCTGATGGTATTGCTAAAGTTCTTTTCGTAGATTTTTGTTTCTTTAAAATCAAGAGCACCATCGTTAAATAATTCAACAAACTTATCTCTTGTATAAGTGTTTTCAACAAAATTGTTTTCATTATAGGATATATATCTCTTATATCCGTTATTTATTAAATTGTAATCAATCTCATCTAACGTTTTTTCAGTCTTTAAAGCCAAATTATTTAGAGATTTATTGTAATAAACAGAATAATGTTTATCAGAATCAAAATCAGTAATAACTTTGTTAAAAGAATTCTCGCCTACTAATACCCTCTTTCCGCTGTTATGAACTAATCTTCCGTTTTCGTCCAAGGATAGGTCTCTTTTATCTTTTGGTATATTTTCTAAAAAATAAGCATTTCCTTTTTCTTTACAATATATCAAACAGTAATCATTAGAAACGGATAAGAAATCTGAATTTTTTCTACCCTTAGGATTTATTTCAACTGAAAGCAACCCAACATAATTTACTGAGCCAAATATCTCATCACAAATCATTTTTAAATTAAAAACTTCATTATCATCGACAGAGATAAAAATAACTCCGTCTGAAGACATTAATTTTTGAATAATTTTAAGTCTAGGGTACATCATACAAAGCCATTTATCATGACGTGAAAGATCATCTCCTTCTGGTCCGATAACTTCACCTAGCCATTTTAAGAGTCTTGGGTCATCAACATTATCATTATAAACCCAATCATTCTTTTTTCCTTTATTGTATGGAGGATCTATATAAACGCACTGAATAGAGCCTTCGTATTTAGGCAATAGTGCCTTTAATCCCTCCAAATTATCACCATGAATAATCATGTTATTACTTTTTTCACCATACTCATATTGTTTCTTTAATGTTCTAAAAGGAACATCATTATGGTGATTAATAATTTTATCCTTACCTATCCAATTTAAAGTTGGCATACAAATACCTCCATATTATTAATCATCTATTTTCATGCCGATCTCATTAAAAAGAGCGACTAGTTTTTTCTTGGTATCCATGTTTGGTTCAAATCTTCCTGTTTCCCATCTACACACTGAAACATAATTAACACCTAATTTTTCTGCTAACTCTTCTTGAGTAATAAATGTTCTTTCTCTATATTCTTTTATCTTCTTTGCATAATCAAACATAGCGTCACCTCAAACTTAGCACAATTTTAGCACAGATTTAAGAAAAATGCTACTATTTTGAGATACTTTTACGAAAGAAAAATACGATTGTTATGGGACTATTTTGAGAAAGGATATATTTTCTATTCTAGGAGTATCGTTTTTGCCGTTTCTTTAATAGGTCGCTGTTTCGCTGGTAGACCTATTTTTCATAAATTCGTAAGTTCGAACCTAAATTTATCTACTAGAGAAACGCTTAAAAGAAAAAAAGCCCTTGAATTAAGGACTTTATTAGCACATTTCGACACTCTTCTTTGAACTAAACCCCATTTAGTTCATATGTATCAAGTTTGATACCTCTTAAGTTAAAATATACTTAGGAGGTTTTTTATTATGAAAAAGAATAAACCAAAGAGATTTACTAATGAATTTAAAGCAAAAGTGATTAATGAATATCTTGAAGGGAAAGGAGGCAGAAGAGCCCTTGCTAAGAAATATGGTTTAATACCATCTACTATTAAATATTGGCTAGATACAAGAGATAAGGATGGAAAATTAATAGAAGACAAAAGAAAAACACATTCAGGTAGGCTTAAGAAAGAACCAACAATTGATGACTATAAAGAAAGGTATGAAATATTAAAAAAATACCAAGCCTTCTTAAAAGCCGACACAAGAAAAAATAATATTTATCAATCTCCATTTAAAAGAATACAAACTTTCTAATTTATGTGCCCCCTTTCTGTTTCAAAAAGGACTTACTATAAATATCGAGATAGAGAAGACAAAGATTATCGAGATTATATTTTGATTAAACAGGTATTTGTTAGTTCAAAAGGGACGTATGGTTATCGTAGGATCGAAGAAGGTTTAATGATTGAATATGGTGTAAAGTTCAATCATAAAAAAATAGCAATAATAATGAGAAAATACGGTCTTAAACCTGAATATATAAAAAGAATTAAAAATTTCGGTGGTTATAAGAAAATACAGGAAAATATTAGACCCAACTTAGTTAAAAGGAATTTTAATACTGAAAAGAAAAATCAGATATGGTGTACGGACGTTACCTACCTAACTTTTGGTAATAAACGTGCCTATTTATCAACCATTATTGAAGAGTTGTTGCATATAAAATTTCTATGCAATTCGTTGTAGAAACTTTAAATGAAGCTATTCAAAAAGAAGGGAATATTAAGGGCTTAATTATACATAGTGATCAAGGGAGTCAATATACCTCTAATCAATATAAAGAAATATGTTTAGCAAACGAGATACAAATATCAATGAGTAGAAAAGGAACTCCAATAGATGATTCTCCTATGGAAAGTTGGCACAGTATCCTTAAAAAAGAAACACTATATAACAATCAAATCATTAGATGAGTATATTCAGCTTGTAGAAGATTGGATTATTTTTTATAACACAAAAAGATTAAAAAATAGGAAGCCTAAGCCTCCTATTAATTAATCTGATACATTTCATGTGAACTAAATGGGGTTCACTTCACTTTACATCCTTTTTTATTAATATAACTTATACCATTTACAAGAGCATATTTCATCCTAAAATTTGCACATTCTAAAATTATTCGATAAATTGGGATTTAAATGTTTAATTCTTTTCTTTCCATAAACTTGAAAGAGAAAGATTCATTGATTTTAAATCACTCAAAGAAACAGATTTAAAGACAAATAACCAATAATATGATTCTTCAGTAAAACCTGCAAATTCTACCATTTTAGCAAGACATAAAAAATGATGTTCTGTGCTTTCTATAAATTTCATGTCTTTTAATTCATCATCAATTAATTTAGCAATAAAGAATCTTTTTGCAACTCTAGTTTGTAAGTTGCGTAAAAAGCCCATAATAAAATAATCATCAGATTCTTTATCGTACTCTATTGTAGTTAAGACTAAATTATCATTTTCACCAAACAATTGTTTTTTTAGTGAAAAATCACTTGTATCATATATAGATAACCTTGTTTCATTAGATGAATTATGTTTTTCAATATTCAAGAAATATTTGTCATCTTTAGTAAAAATAAAGTTATCATCTTGTGCTCCATCTACTTCTGAAAAACGAAATTTCTTAATTAGTTTTAATTTTTCAAGAGAATATATCGCTATTCTTCCTCCAGAACTTTTAACCACTAATAAATCCTGATTATTTGAAACGCATCCCATATAAGCATAAATTAAATCTTTAAATCTAATTATTTCATTTCCTTGTTTATCATAAATGTAAACCGTCCTAGTCGTTAAACCAATATTATATTTATCCGTTTCTAAATAGGTATAAAATTTTAGTGCCATTATGGGTGCCCCCTTTACTCTATAAATTTTAATTATCTATTTATATTGTAGCATAACTTGTTTTTATATAATAACGAAAAGTAACAGCATAGATTGAAAATATAAAAAATAGCACATTCAATAGTACTGATATATTTAAAAAATTATAAAGATAAATATTATCGAATTAATTGAACTGATACAAGATGACCTTGACTTTAAAATAAAAAAACAAGACTATGCAATCATAATCTTGTTTTTTATAAGGTTTAATATAATTTTGCACTCTTAGTTTGTAAGTGTGTAAAACTTTAGTACCTATATTTTTTGTTAGCATTTATTTTTTGCAACAACTTATGAAATCAATGCCAAATGATGTTAATCTAAATACCATCTTATCGTATTCATAATCAATTGAAATATTTTTTGTTGAAGGAATAGATTTACGAACACTATCTAATTCAGGATGATTTATCAATTTGTTGTATTTATTTTCATCAATTAAATGTATGCCATATGGTATCTCTATTATTTTTAATCGCTCTAAATTTTCAATATATTTGCAAATATTGTAAGGAAATTGGCATTTACCATATCCAATATCTGAAAAATATTTTACTTGTACAATACCTAATCCTTCTTGCTTATTAATTTTCATTCGCATATTAATTAATGGTAGTTGGTTCAAAGTTACTAAAGGCAGGCTATCCAAAATTTTTATTTCATCCGATGATAACTGAGATAATATATTGAGAAATGCTGGGTGGACCTTATCTACTTTATCAATATTCATCGTAGACGCCAGCATATTTTTATATATTGATTTTATATACTCTTCATCTGTACTATAACTTAATTGTTGGATAAGAGGAACAAAAATTCTTTTATCCGGTTTAATCTTTTTAGAATCAGGGATATCATTAATTACCTCTTTTACAATTTCTACAATTTCGTCTTTATTTACATATCCAAAAGATTGAATAATTTTAATTACTTCATTTTTGTCTAAATCGACATTATAATTTACAATAATTTGTGTGTTCCCATCGCCTTTTATTTTTTGGGCATTCTTATTTTCCATCATGGTTACCTCCAATATATTGTTTATTTTCGTTGCCTTGTACAGACTGATTAATCTTAATTTTTTTAACCTCTGATCTTGCAGTAAAAGCCGTAATTGCAGAAATTAACGTACCAATCATACTTATAATACTTATAATTAAACTTGCTATTTCCATTGATTTACCTCGCTTTTTTCGATGTTATTTAAATAATTTGTTTTCTTAATCTTAGTTTCAATTTCCGATACGTAAATATCAATGAAATCCTTTAAATCATCAATATTCTATCTGAATGTTGATTCATAATGAGCAAAACTCATCATAAGATATAATCATTAAGAATCACCTTTTTTTCCTAAAATTTGACAAAAAAATTATATCACATTTGCTTAACTTTCACAATGTAAAGAAGTCATAAAAACTACCATTAAATTTCGATATTTTCATGCGCTTTTGATTTTCTTTTTCTCAATAAAAGACAAGGCTTAAACAGCATTATTTATTGTATCAAACCATTGCAGTCTATATGTCAACATACTACGTTTTTGATACATTGCACACCCTTACAACAGCAACTTTTAAGAGCAAATAAAAAGGATGGTTGTCGCCCACCACCCAATTTAGATAAAGGAGGCCCTCATAGAACCTTACCCTTGTTTATTTACCTCCTTATCTAAATTTTTTGATAAATCACTCCAAACATAACTATAATCATAGAAACGATTTTCATCCCATCCGATTTCAAAATTAAACTTATCTTTAGCGTATGAATTTTGAATAGCTAAGCTATTTAATTTTAGTCGGGCACCATTTGCATCAAATCTATTAATACCAACAAATCCTACCCTTCCATCATTGCTATAAAATTCTTTTCGGTTAGAATAACAATCTAATCTAAATTGTATAAAGAAATCATCAATAATGTTTAAAGGTTTAAAATACCTAGACATATACGTATTTAAAAGAATACATTTATCTAATAATTTATTAGTATCTCTATTATCCGGCATTTCGTAATCTTTAATCAAAATCCTTACGTTTGTTCCTGAATAATCATCTGCAGCATCTACGAACTGAACATCATTATCTAAAAATATTTGCTCAATGAAATCAGTTAATGCAGTATCAGCACCAATAATACCTTTTAAAATGATTTCGATAGTTCCTACAAATCTTTTTTTAGTTTGATAACCTTTAAAAGACTTGTAGAGACGAATTCCAGAAGCGGAATCGTACAAGTTGTATGTATCTATCTCTTCTGGTCCTGATTTATCTTTACTAATAATTTTCTTTGAAATACGTTCTTTAATCTCGTAGTGATTTTGAACTTTTAATATTTCAAATTCTCTCTTATTGGCATTAAAACATGGAAATTTATCTGCCTTTTCATCATTGGTGAGAATGTGACAGCATACTAAATTATGTTCGGCTGTTTTCCCGCCTTTAGATTGAGGAAGGACATGATCAATGTTCCATCCAAATGCACTATTACGGTCATCATAAGCTGACTTTACCATTGTTCTTCCAGCAAAATCAGTTACTTTTAAATCATTACCATAGCGTTTTGACCAAATACGCATGGCGGTTTCTCGGTTTATAACCATTTCTTCATTTGTCATAATTAATTCTTCAACAAGAAAAAACTATGAGTTAACCTCCTTTCGTAAGGCTAACAAATGCACCGATTGATTATAGGGCGACCTATTGCTGAACCTCTAATGGGTAATTCTCCTACAGCTTTACAGAAAATTAAATCAATCGACTTTATTGCTAAAGTGTTGGGATTTGTTCCTTACATTTTAAATTATACCAAATAAAGTCAAAAAATTCAATCTATGATAAAGAAAAAAATGAGAATTTAATCCTAAGACTTTATTGTTATTTCATAAATAGGCACGTTTTCTTCAATGTGCATCTTCACATAATGAAGTTTTTCTTTTAAAGTATATTTCATATTAAAACCCTCATTTCTATCATTCCATATTGGACAAAGAAATGAGGGTAGTTTCAATTAAATTGGTGCACCTGAAGGGACTTGAACCCCCACGCACAAGGCGCCAGATCCTAAGTCTGGTGCGTCTGCCAATTCCGCCACAGGTGCGTAAATAAAAAAATGGTGCCGACTATAGGAATTGAACCCACAACCTACTGATTACAAGTCAGTTGCTCTACCAATTGAGCTAAGTCGGCAAAAAA
>OLIW01000489.1_pt1 | contig 44772 bp, 30 predicted proteins | sample 1601321 | NCBI WGS metagenome assembly OLIW01 (sample SAMEA2452114, study PRJEB22498) | human gut metagenome
CCCTCCGGTATCGTAAGCCTGTCTCCGGCATCTACCCAGATGCTGCCAATTAAACCGCTGCCGGATGCCACATAAATGACATCTGTGCTGTCAGAAAGCAGCAGATCCATTTCCCTCTCTACCTTAAATCCTGCACCTGTTACTTCTGCAGCACCACGCTCTATCCGGATTTTTCTATCCGGCTGGTTGCAGGATAACGCTGCTCCATTGCTTTCCATGACTTTCTTATACCAGAATGCTGAATCCTTTACATAACGCTGCTGGGTTGCAAAGTCCACATAAATAATTCCGAACCGTTCGGAATAGCCCTCATGCCATTCGAAATTGTCCAAAAAAGTCCATAAGAAATAACCGGCAATCTCTGCTCCTTCATCCGCCGCCTTCTGCAGATTGCCAAGGTACTCATCTAAGAACTGGATACGGTTGGCATCATGTACACTGCCATCTGCTTCCACATTGTCATGACAGGACATTCCATTTTCCGTAATATAAATCGGAAGCTGATAACGTTCGTAGAGGAATTTTCCTGCCCAGTATAGGCATTCCGGTGTCACCGGCCATTCTGCGGCAGTCTTTGGGAATCCTGCCGGACGGTCTGCAAATTCCGGTTCTCCATCTGCTCCTGCACGAACCGGATATCCGTTATAAATATTCTGACCGTAAAAATCAATGGGCTGGTGAATCAGTTCCATATCTTCTTTCGTGATTTCCGGCAGATACTCCTTGTATTTTTCAAGTCCTTCCTTTGGATAATGTCCTAAAATAACCGGGTCGGAATACCAGGATACATTCCAGGTCCAGTTGTCGACATCATTATAAAAGCCAAAATATACCTTCTTTGCAGCTTCAATATCTTCCGGGGAATTACTTGCCGGATATGCCACCCCACTGGTTGGTGCATAGCCAATCTGTATCGGCTGCTTTGCATATTTCCGGAGAGTAATAACTGCTTTTCCATGTGCCCGCAATGCATTATGCGCAATCCGGAAGCTTTCCTCTGGTGTGACTTTCTTTCCCGGTGCATGAATACCACGGTAATATCCCAGTCCGATAAAGCACTGTGGCTCATTCAAAGTAAAAATCTTGTCGCAGATATCAGTAAAATTCTCTGCTACTACTTTTGCATATTCTGCAAACCAATCTATGATTTCTTCATTGAGCCAGCCGCCTTTATCCTCCAATGCCTGCGGAAGTTCCCAGTGATAAAGTGTCATATATGGCTCAATGCCGTTTTTCTTCATTTCAAGAATCATATCACGATAGAGTGCCACCGCTTTTTCATTGACTCTTCCGGTTCCCTCCGGCATCAGTCTCGCCCAGCTTACGGAAAAACGGTATGCCTTCACACCAAGTTCTCTCATCAGCGCATAGTCCTCTTTATAACGGTGCATGTCATCGGCACTGACATAGGCATTATGATGTTCGAAGGTTCTTCCCTCTTCGGTAAAGGTGTCCCAGATGCAGGTTCCTGCGCCATCGTTTTTGTCTCTTCCCTCTACCTGATAGGCACTGCTGGCAACACCCCATACAAAGTCTTTTCGAAACATTTGTTTTCCTCCTGATTCTATTTCTTGTGTTATTCTTCTGCAATTGTGAAAAATACTATAATTTTTTCAGTTCGAATATCTGTGCAGTTCCTCGAGTGCGAATGCCACATAAGAACTGCAAGGGGCACTAAGAATTTTGCGAACCCTTTTCTTTTTCCCGGCAACCGGCACAAATTCACATCCATGTTCATATGTGCCTCGCTGGCACTTCCCTGTGCCAGCGTTGCCAGATGCCGGACAAAATTCCAAGTGCCCCTAGCAGTACTTAAAATGCATCCGTACTTCGACGAACCACCCAGATATATTCCAATCATAAAAGTATATCATTTTTCACAATTGCAGAAGGATTCTCTTAATCGTTTTCGTTACAAAAACACTCTACCACGAAACAACTGTTCCGGGATAGAGTGTTTTATATTAAAAATGGTAGAAATCTATTTTTCTAATTTTTTATTTTATTTTCCGATTAGAAAACGGAAGTTTTTTGCGTCTTGCAAGTACTACTGCTGCACTTCCGGATATTACTGCAACAATGCTCCACAATACGATTGGTGTGGTATCTCCGGTCTTTGTTTTTGCTGCTGCAGTATTGTCTGCTGCCGGTGCTGTGGTGGTTGGTGTTGCAGTTGGTGTTGTAACTGCTCCTGAACCATTTCCATTACCCGGATTATTTCCGCCGTCTTCATTACCGGATGGTGTTTCTTTGACATAGGAAGTATCTGTTACAATATATCCTTTATCATAGTATGGATTGCTCTTTGCCTCCTCTAATTCCTTATCGGTAAGCTTAATGCACTGGATGTCATCAAATACGATGGTCGAACTTAAATCTACTCCATTAACATAATCCACACTGTTGCACCATACGGCAAATTTTGTCACATTGGATGGATCAAAGGTTCCACCATTTTTTCCCTTTAATTTATCAAAAGGAATGGTGACATATTTTGCATCGGATGTTGCCACAAAATCAGTCAGATGTGCTTCAAAATCTTCACCGTTTGATACTAACTGGATGACTAACTTCTGTCCCTTACCATCCGGTTTTACCCACATGGTAAGTGCATTGTAAGCACTGTAGTCATTAACAGAAAGTCCTTTCTGTCTTCCGGTCCATACCTCAGGTCCGCTGGATTTTAATGTATAATCAAAAGCTCCGCCATAAGTACCACCGGACTTTTCATCAGTCAGACGGAACGCAGAACTACAGCCGGCTGCTGAGTTCTCGGTAAAGGTTCCATTGAGATAATCATCATCTCCGTAATAGAGCTCAAAGTTCTCAATTACATTTGCCGGAAGGGTTGCCTTTTCCTGTCCGAAGCTGACAAAGGAAAGGGTGGATAATGTTTTTCCATCTGCCACTAAGGTAATCGTTCCTACATCTGTCTTTCCAAGTGCTGCCAAATCTGCTTCTGTAACATCTGCTTTATAAGCTTTCACACCGCTGTTTGCTGCAAGATAAATATTTCCTTTTGCAGCCTTGCTGCTCTGGTTCTTTCCTGTTACTGCTGCCTCTAATGTTACTTTGTTCTCACCGTTTGCCAGAATAAACTGTACTTTATTCGCATTCTTTACATAAGCATACAGACTCTGGGTTCCTACCAGTGCATCTTTTGAAAATACATTGGTGAAATATCCGCCCGGATTCTGATTGGTATTGCCATTAGCTACTGCATTACTGTCTACATTTCCATAGAAGTTGGTTCCATTAGCAAATATGGTGGAACTCTCATTATAGAAATCAATAAATTCATTGATTAACTCCTGTCCCTTGGTATCATTATACTTATACGGAACATAGAAGTTCGTATCTGAGAAGTTTGCCCATACTAAGAAATACGGCATACCATTTTCTTTGGCAATGGCATTGACTTTTGAGTACCAGTTCTGTCCTTTGATTGGGTTATCTTTTACCAGAATACCTTCATTGTCAGAACCGTCTGCTTTCTGCACCCGGACACCGGTCTCGGAAATTGCAGCAATCTTGCCATGTTTGTCACCAAAACTCTTGACCACCTGGCAGGTCTTTGCAAGGCCTTTCATAAAATCATCGGAATAAGCTGCCGGATAAGTATTGTAATCATCATAGTAATCAAATGCTACGATATCCACATACTCATCGCCCGGATATCTCTTTTCATAAGCTGACTCTGTCTCAATTGGTCCGCCCGGAGAATAAACGTAGATAAAGTTATGTACGCCTTTTTCTTCGGTCAGGTAATCATGGGCATAACGGAACAGTGCATTGTAAGTCTCAATGTCTGTTGTTGCAGAACCCCACCAGAACCATCCGCCAGTGTTCTCATGGAACGGACGGAATAATACCGGAATATCGCCCAGTCCGTTGGCATAATCTGCCAAAATATCAAGATATGCGCAGAACTGTGCATTGTATTTTCCACCCGGAAGAACCTCTTTGGAACAGTTATTGCTTAAGTTCTTGGATTCTGAGAAATCGCAGGCAGAAAAATCATATGGTCTGCTTGCATCCGGTGTTGCTTTAATCTTGCTGTCACTCATATTTGGCATATGGGTAGAAAGGGTAAGGATTGCGCCTTCTGCCGCTGCTTCTTTACTGATTTTTACAGTCTCTGCAATGGCATCATCCACATTATCCATGCCAAGTTCTGCTCCTGTTAAGGAAAGGGAGTCGATTCCGACGATACCACTGATACTTCCGGTTACGTCCTTGGTATCGGAATAAACGCCACTTCTTCCTGTTACATGCTTATGGGTATCATTCTGATGTCCAAACAGTACCTCATCAGACTCAGAAAGTCCGGTAAGATATGCGTACAATGCTTTTGTTTCTGTTGTTGCATTGGCATCCGAAAGTGTTACTGTTGCCGGCATTTTACTGGTATCTGCTACCGTTCCTGCCTGTGGAACAGAAGTGATATCCACAAAATCTGCTGCCGCATTGTACTGGGAAAGCTTGATATCATCCAGATATACATTTCCCACAAAGGTTGTGCTGACGCCAACGATTCCAATGGTAAGGTCTGTTAATTTCTCTGCATTTGGAGAAAAGCTTACGGTTACGTCTGTTTTTACCATTCCATCACCTAAATCTGTTGTCTCAATCACACCTTCTTTTTCAATGATTACTTCTTCTGAATCACTGTTTTTACCAAATACCTTGGTCTTAAATCCACTAAATTCTTCTGGGGCAATCAGGGTAAAGGTAAGTCTGTTATAAGCAGATACATCCATTCCTTCCGCAAAGTTCTTCTTTATCTTTGCTTCACTCCAGGTATATCCGCCACATCCGGTATAATCCAGTCCCAGCTCTAACATCTGGCTTCCTGCATAGGAAACAACTTTGCGGGTCAGTCCGTTGGCATACTGCCAACCGCTTTCCTGTTCCCAGCCGCCATCTGTTCCTAACTGTGCGCTTTCAAAATCGTCCACTACCGCAGGGTCCGCTTCCGGAAGAGGTGCTTCTCCTTTTTCCACATTGGAAACCTTCACATCAGAAACTGTTACTTTTCCTTTTGGACCTACACCTGCGAAACGGAAGTAAATGCCTTTTAAAGCACCTTCCTTTACTCCTGAATAAGCAAATTCTGCCAAAAAGCTATAGGATGAACCGTCTGCTGTGACACTCTCCTGTGTCAGTTCCGGCATTTTTGCTGCCTGGTTCCACTCCCAGCCATCCTGCGTCTTCATAACGGACTGCACCTTTAATGCTCCGGATACCAGAGACTGGTACATTTCTTCATCAATACTGAATTTTGCACGCACAATGGCATTCTCTGTTACCGATACATCCAAAATGCTTTCATCATAGCTAAGCACCGGCATGGTATCGCCCCAGTCCTCTGCATCAAGTGCACTGAAATCAATGTCGATATCCTTTGCATCTGCCTTTTCATAGACGAGCTTCTCATGGGTCTCTTCATTTCCACCGGTGGTGGCTGTTCCGTCGATTAATTCTACATTTTCCACATAAGTAACTCCGCTGAAATCACATTCCGTTCCTGCCAGCACAATGGTAAAGCTTGCAAGCTTATCTTCCGTAATGTTATCGCCGGAAAATGTAAATGTAACCGGTGCAGACATATACGCTCCGTCTGCTGTCTCTGTAAAATCATCCCTGGTCAGTGCTAAGGTCTTGCTTCCGCTCTGGTCTGACTCTGTCCAGGTCCAGTCACTTCCAAGTCTTGCTACTGCCTTAAATTTGATATATCCACTAAACTCCGCTTTATCCTTTGGAATCAGGAAGTTCATTTTGACGGATGCACCTTTCTTTAATGCCTGCTCAGTCGTTAAAGCCAGCTGTGTCTCTGACTTTTCGTCCCAGCCGCTGGCACTGTCAAATGTTACTTCCGCGCCATCATACAATGGCGTAATTCCACTGATGGATGCAATAGCATCCCCTTCTGCTGCAAGGACAGTCTGGCTGCCTTCCTGCTGCAGAAACATTCCGGTTTCCGAACATACGGAAAATACCAGAATCGCCGATAACGCACCTGCTGCGATGCGTTTCCCCAATTTGTTCATATTCTTTCTCTCCAACCTTTAATTTTTTCTTTGCATTCTCTCTTTACTTTCGTTTGTTACTTCATCGTGCTCTCTTTTCCTTTCACCTCCGCTTCTTATACTCTGCACCGATAAGAACTTCTCCATGATTCTTTCTGGTACAGTTTTCTTCTATATGCAGCAGTGCTTTCGCCCTGCAATACATATCTGCTTCCGGTGGCTGCAAAATACTTCTGATGACTGGAATTTCCGTGAAACCTGTCTGCCGCTTTTCTCAAAATAAACTGTTCAGAATGTGGCAATGCTATATGGGCTCTGCTTTCTTTTGCCGATAAAAAGCGTCTTGCTAAGGTTTGGCAAAGAACCAGAAGCTGTGCGCCTGCCACGGATACTTTTTGAATGGCGATTAGAGGCTCTTAAAAATTTGCCTGTCATGGCAACTTTGCCGCAAGGATGCGGCAAAGAGGCGGCAAGTTGAACATGGATGTGAATTTGCCGCCGGTTGCCGGAATAACTTTTTCGTACAGACAAATTTCTTAGAGCCTCTTTCGACATGATATAGTATCCGCGACAGACGTACAGATTCCGGTTTTTGTCAAAGCCGAAGCAAGACACTTTATCATCAGGAAAGCCATGCCCATAAGAATTGCACACATTCTGCCAAATCATTTTGAAAAAGCAGCAGACAGGTTTCATTCAAATTTCTTTTCAAAAATATTTTGCAGCCACTGGAGTATATATCCTCTACAGGGAGGATGCAATTATCTGCATAGTTCCGGAAAGTTCTACCATTCCATAATCATTTGGAAGAATCAGATGGTCACCCTTCTTAAGGGAAGTTCCGTTTAAGGTTCCTTCGCCATCTAATACGCTCATGATTAAAAATGGATGATCCTGTTTAAAGCTTAATTTATCTGCAACATCAATACGGTATACGGAATAATAGTTGCAACTTATCAGACGCTGTACTTCATCCGGTTTTGCCTGAGTGTGTAAAATGCTGTTTTCTACGGATTTTGCCGGCACAGTTATCACCTCCAGACTCTGTTTGATATGAAGTTCACGCGGCACGCCGTTGCTGAGACGGTCATAATCATAAACACGATAGGTGATATCACTGTTCTGCTGGGTTTCCAATATCATGATGCCACCCTTGATAGCATGTACGGTTCCGGGGTCTATCTGAATGAAGTCCCCTTTCTTTACCGGAATCTCACGGATGAAATCATTCCAGCGTCCGTTCTCTACCATATCTTTTAATTCTTCTCTTGTTTTTGCATTGTGTCCTACGACCAGTGCGGAATCTTCTTTACAGTCCACGATATACCAACACTCGGTTTTTCCCAAAGAGCCGTTTTCATGCTCCTTAGCATAAGCATCATTTGGGTGCACCTGAATACTTAAATCTGCTTTGGCATCAATGATTTTAATTAATAATGGGAAACGATCCAGTCCGGTATTTCCAAATAACTCCGGGTGTTTGTCCCAAAGTTCGGATAATTTCATTCCTTTATAAGTTCCGGCTGCAATGGTATCATCTCCGTTTGGATGGGCGCTGACACCCCAGCACTCTCCGATATCATCTCCTTCTACCGGATAATGAAAATCATCTTTGAGGCGGGTTCCGCCCCAGATGTTGTGTGTAAATACAGGATTTAAAAATATAATTTCTTTACTCATGATGTTCCATCCTTTCTATTTTCCGGTTCCTGCCACAATGACGGATGTCAGATAAAACGGCACTGCATCATCCGGATGTGTCTCGATTACTTCAAGTTCCAGTTCATGGCTGCCATAAGGCATATGCTCCGTTAAGGTGGTCAGTTCCAGTTTGTCTCCCCATGTCTCATCAAAGGCTCCGTCTAAGATAACTGCATGCTCTCTGTCTCCGTCTACAACGGCTCTTACCTTCGGTGCTTTTCCTGTCACAGAGCGGCGGTACTGCACGGAAATTCCGGTTCCCATAACCTTAAAGTGGATAAATGCACCCTGCTTTTCTGCCATCCAGCCATTGCGAAAGCAGTCGGTAATGTCCTTCTGCGGTGTCGGGTCTTCTTCAAATCCTTCAAACTCCGGCTTGCTGTTAAAATACTGTAACCGTCTGCAATTCTCATAACTGTTATAGGTAAGCGGTGCCCGGTATCTTGCCTCTTCCTCATCCTGCGCCGGATTCTGAATCAGCTTATCTAAGAAATGTGTAATGACACCGGCTACCAGTTCATGTCCCATGTCATTCGGATGCAGGAAATCTGCGGTAATCTTCTCTGCCGGAAGCCGTCCTGCGGATACCTCCGGGTAAATGCTGCTCTGCATGCTGATACATGGAATGCCATAATGTCTTCCGATTTTTGCATGATAATACTGTGCGCTCTTTCCGCTGTCATAATACACATTGTGAACCAGCATCACTGCCGGACGCTGCTCACTTCCGTAAATCTGCCGCACCAGTCCTTCGTAGGTTTCCATAAAGTGTTCACTGCTCTCATCATTGACGGAAAACTCCACCACTACCAAATCCGGCAGCCGGCGAAGCAAATCTTCTTTTACTCTGGCTGCGCCAAACTGGGAAGTAGTTCCTCCGATTCCAGCATTCACATATGTGAACTCCGTATTGAGAAATCTCTGCTGCAGCCAGGCATACACACGATAGGCATAACAGTTTTCCGGTGTAGTCGCTGCACATCCCTGAGTAATGGAACCTCCGATAAATCCAACAGTAAGACTCTCTCCTGCTGTTGCCCGCTTGATAAAATTCTTTAGACGGTAAAGATTTCCACGATAAAGGATTCCGGCATCCTTATCAATGGCATTTCCGGCACTCTTGCGGTTCTCGTAAATGCTGTTTTCCTCGGTGGAATACCGCTTTGCTTTATTCTTTAAGGATTTCATAATCTTAAAAATTTCCAGTGCCCCATAAGAGCGGTGGCTGAGATAATAGATGCCTCCGAAAAGGCGGACTTCCTTAATGAGATTCTTTTCTGCCATCATTGCTTCAAAAGTAATCATGATATGATTGAGCTTTTCCATGGCTGCTTCCTGATTGCAGTCAATTAGGATTGCAAACTCATCCGCTTTCAGATGACATACCATTTCTTTGTCCTTTAAATTCTTGCGGATATGAGAGCCAAGATAGAATAATAAAGTCCGCTCCATCTCTGCTCCTCCACGCTTAATAATCTCTTCATAGCTTCGGATACCAAGCACTGCAACTGCATACTGGGTATCCTGCCAGAGCAGCGTCTGCTCGATTCTTCTTCCGAAGAATTCTTTTGTGCAGGTTCCGGTCATGGAATCCAGTTCCTCGCGGGGTGTTTCTTTCTCGCTCTTCTTCTCCGGCTCTTTTCCTTCCCGCTGCATATAGGCACGGCAGAGATAGCTTTCCACCATTTTTGTTAAAGTAGAAAGAATTTCACACTCTGATTCCGTCCACTCATGGTCTTCTGCCACATTCTGGAATACTGCCAGCATCTGTACTTCATTTCCAATGCAGACCGGCATTTGCAGGCAATTCTTATAAATGGAAAAGCTGTGATCCTGAAAATATTCCTGTATCTTTCTCCAGTTGCGGGTATAGTAATTCAGTTCGATTTTTCCATCCCGGCTGTTCCATTCTTCATAAATTTCCGCAGCCTGTTCTCCGTGCTGTAATAATCCGATATAATCCAGATTAAACTTTAAACCCAGTTCGAAAAAAATTTTATGAATGGCTTCCTTTAAATTTCCTTCTGCCGCCATTACCTGGAATGCATAATCAAAGATTTCACGCTCAATAAAAATATTTTTCTTACCGGCATCTTCTCTTCGTTCCTTAGTATCTTCACGCTTACGCTCGGTGGTGTAATTTTCGTAATTATAATTTTTATCATAGACGCTGAATGCATTTTTTCCACTGTGCTTTACCCGGTATAATGCCTGATCAGCCGCCTGATATAAGCCTTCATACGTGGATGCATCCTTTGGATAAGATGCAATTCCCATACTTAGCGTAACTTTCTTGCCCTCTAAGGAAATGCGGTCTGCGGAACGGGAAATACGCTCTGCAATTTCCATGGCTCTTGCCCTTGCATGATTTTCCCGGCAGAAGATACAGAACTCATCACCACCAATTCGTCCTACATAATCTTCCAGCGAAGAATTCATAATCAGAACGTTTGCCACCTTCATTAAGACTTCATCTCCGTATAAATGGCCATAGGTGTCATTGACGGATTTGAAATCATCAATATCTATAATCAGAAACGCAGCATCCTGGTCTTCCACCGCATGCTGGGTCAGATAATTTTCAATTAGTTCCTTCATTTTTGCCTTATGGAAAAGGTCTGTCAGGGAATCTCGTTCTGCTTTCTGGGTCAGAAGCTCCTGTCCCTTCTTTTCCTCTGTCACATCCATGGTCTTTCCCATAATCTTATATGGCTTATGATTTTTATCGTAAACCGGAATTCCCACATAACGGAACCAGACGAATACAGATTCATCACTTACCTGCCGCACTTCATAGCGGATATGCTCATCCCCCCGGTCCATGGCTGCGCAGAAATCATCAAAGATATTCCAGTCATCCGGATGGACAAACCCCCAATTGTGCATCTGCTGCTGGTAATCCTCGATTACCATATTGGACTTGCTCCATTTACCACCGAGTTTTTTCGATAAGACATATCGTTTGGTGGCAATCTCATATTCCCAGATTGCACAGTCGGAATAATCTTCTGTTATCTTTCTCCTTACGCGTTCTTCTTCCAGTTCCTGTTCCAGTTCTTCAATTTTCTTTCTTAACTCCAAGGTTTCTGTCATAACGCTTTCTCCTTCTTGTTGCGGCATTTCAGATATCTTCCCATAAAACTTCTATATAGGCAGCCAGTTCCTCTGCCATTTCTTCTGCTTCCGGTATCCGGATATGTCCCTTTGTTCCACATCCATTCTTCCGGTACAGAAAATGATGAACTTTTGCATCTGCAATGGATTCACAGACCTCTTCAATTGCCCGGTCCCAGGCAATATCATGTTCCATAATTGTTGTAGTTAAAATAATCTGTGCATCCGGATATATTTCTCTTAGCTTTAAAATAAATTCACGGTAATGTTTTCTCCATTTTCTTCCCATAATGCCATCATAATCCCGTGCCATAAAATCGGTCGGGTGGCTGTCATTCTGTCCGATTGCTACAATGACTGCCTGTGGTATATATTTTGAAAAATCCCATTTTTTCATTTCTCCCAAGTCCGGGTGATAAGCCGTTTTATCATATATCGATTCCATTCCGATATATCCCGGTTCATGGAACCATCCAATTCCGTCTAATAATGCAATTCCGCCCTGTGCTACATCATGAATCTGTGCACCTAATTTACGGGCAGTCATCCATGCATAGGAATAATAGCTGTTGGAATATTCTCCGTTATGTTCCGGATCCGGCTGTCCTATGAAATCTACTGCTTCCGATACTTCTCCGGCGGAAACACTGTCTCCATATACTTCAATTTTCCGCTCCGGCAATGGCTCTAACGGCAATACCTCTGCATCTTCTTCTATTTCAAATCCTAAGAATGTCACATAATGGCAGGCATCCATCCGTTTAAAAAGCAGGCAGTCATGCTCTGTATTATCTAACTGTTCTGCTAGCAGGAGCTCTGTTTCACCGGTCTTTGGCAGCAGATATTTTTCCTGTCTGCCGTCTATGATACAGCCCATATAATTATCCCAATATTCTCTTTTATTTTCTAAATGAACCCGAAGAGAAGTTCCGGTAAAACGAATCCGTACATAACTTGCCGGATAAATCATGACCGGTCTTTCTTTTTCTTCAAAATCAATTCTTCCGCTGTATTGCAAGAATGGATGGTCTGGTGAAATAAACATATTATCCTCCGGTTTTCTACAACTACGAGAAACACGCTTTGCGAGTTTCTCGAGTTATCGCGGTGCTCGCCAAATCTGCATGCAAGCATGCGATTTTTCTCGCTACTCGCGTAAATTACAAAAGGACCCACACATGTGTGAGTCCTTTTGTGCTTACAATTTAGGAGTGGGAATCTGGAATAATGTGTTAGGGAATTGTATACTATTCCAGATCATGAAAAAGAAAACTATCCTATCTTCTGCCTACCTCTGTGTCGCTACAATTAACCACACTATGCTCTTTGATATAATCAACGATTTCATCTATTGTTGTAAACGCTAATCCTACATAGCTATCGGCAGCTCCATAGTAAATAGCAATCTTTCCTGATTCTGAGTCATGAATGGTTGCACATGGGAAGCATACATTCGGTACGAATCCGCGTTCCTCATACCATTCTTCCGGTGTCAGAAGGAAATTTTCACACCGGTATTTCACAACGGACGGATTATCTATATCAAGGATTGCTCCACCGATGGAATATACATATCCATTACAGGTTCCGCTTACACCATGATAGAATAAAAGCCATCCTTCGGAGGTCTCAATTGGTGCTGCGCCTCCGCCAATCTTTAAGGACTCCCACCATTCGGAGCCTTTTCCCATTACATGTCTGTGCTTTCCCCAGTAGACTAAATCCGGACTTTCACTGACAAAGATGTCACCGAATGGGGTGTGTCCGCTGTCTGATGGGCGGGAAAGCAACATGTAATTGCCATGAACTTTTCGAGGGAAGAGCACAGCGTTCCGGTTAAATGGGAGGAAAGGATTTTCAATCCTTGTAAATGTACGGAAGTCGGTAGTCTTTGCCATTCCGATTGCTGCGCCGTAAAAGTCCTGGCACCAAATTATGTAATAGGTATCCTCTACTTTTACCAGTCTTGGATCATATGCATATACCGGCATAAAGGATTCCCCGTTTTCGTCAACAAACTCGATTTTATCTTTTTCAAAATCCCAATGGATTGCATCTTTGCTTCTTCCCATATAGATATATGGAATACCATTGGTCTGTTCTCCACGAAATACTCCGATGAACTCATCTCCATAAGGCATTACTGCACTGTTAAAGATTCTTGCTACTCCATCAATTGGATTTCTTCCAATGATTGGGTTTTCTGTATAACGCCATACCGGCGCACCTTTTAATCCTTCCGGTTTGTCCTGCCATGGTACATTTGGGACTGCCGGGCTAATCATTTTTACTTTGCTCATAAAGGCTACCATCCTTTTTCTCAAATTTATTTTGCTGCTTCGTTTTTCAAAAATTCCAGGTTCTTTTCAATGAGATTACATCTTTGTGCCACACACTCTACAGAACGTCCCGGGTCAGATGGTGTCTCAAATACATAATCAATCAGTTTCTCTATGGTTGTTGTTGCAACATGCATTCTGGTATCACTGGATGCGTAGTAAATAAATACTTCGCCTTTTTCATTTGCAATAGCTCCATTGGTAAATACAACGTTGGAAACATCTCCTACACGTTCTTCTCCTCTTGGTCCAATCAGAAGTCCGGACGGCTCTGCAATTACTTTGGCAGGGTCATTTAAATCTGTTGCAAATGCATAAATTACATAACGTAAACCTGCTGCCGTATTACGCACACCATGTGCAATATGAATCCAGCCACGGTCTGTCTTAATCGGTGTTGCACCTGCTCCATTCTTTGCTTCTGTGATGGTGTGGTACTTACGAAGGCTGGTCATTCTCTCTTCATCAATGACTGCATGTGTAATATCATCACACAGTCCAAATCCGATTCCTCCGCCGCTTCCGGTCTCAATGAAATCATCCATTGGTCTGGTATAAAATGCATATTTTCCATCTACAAATTCCGGATGTAATACGACATTTCTCTGCTGTGGGGAACGAAGGGTGGTAAGATTATCCAATCTTTCCCAGCGTTTTAAGTCTTTCGTTCTTACGATTCCGGCTGCTGCTACTGCTGCGGATAAATCATTTACTGATGTATCCTTGCTTTCCGAACAGAACACGCCATAGATATAACCGTCTTCATGTTTGGTAAGACGCATATCATATACATTGGTCTCTTCCGGGCAGGTATCCTCTAAAAGAATCGGATAATCCCAGAAACGGAAACCGTCAATTCCGTTGTCACTTTCTGCTACTCCGAAAAATGACTTACGGTCATTTCCTTCAATTCTTGCTACCAGATAATATTTTCCATTTAATTCAATGGCTCCGGAGTTCATGACTGCGTTGATTCCAAGACGTTCCATAAAATATGGATTGGTCTTTGGATTTAAGTCATATCTCCAGGTCAGCGGAATATGCTCTCTGGTTAATACCGGATATTCATACCGGTCAAAGATTCCATTGTAGAAATCTGTTTTTCTATTTTTACGGCTCAGAAGCTCTTCCTGTCTGGCGGCTTCCACATAATATCTTTCATGCATCATTTTGACATTCTCCTTATCACTTCCATGCACATCCGTCCATTATGATACGGACATTTCCACGGTTCTACGATAGGTCTTCCCTCGTATGGTTTTCCTTCTTTGTCTACTTCCCAGAACCACTCAGAGCCTTCTCGTTTATCCATCACATGTTCTTTAATGAATTCCCAGATGCTTTCTGCTGCTTCTAAGTATTCTTTTTTCTGTGGATCTTTTTCGTATCCATTTAAGAAACCTACGATAGCTTCTGCCTGCACCCACCATACACGGTGTTCATTTACCACACCTTTTTCACATTCGTTGGCAAGCGAATGTCCGTCAAATGCTACTTTGTAAATCTGGCTGGTCAGGTCTCTTGTGATTGCTCCCATACGCTCTGTATAAGTTTCATCACCCAGTACTTCTGTTCCTCTGTCCATCAGCCATGCTGTTTCAATATCATGTCCATAGGAATGCAGGTCGATAATACTGTTATAATTCTTATCAAAGAACACTTCCTGTCTGTGAAGCTCCGGATTGTATACCTTATCAGCAAATACATCCATAATCCACATTAAGCGTTCCTTTACTTTTGTTTCTTTCGATACACGATACAGTTCGGTATATGCCTCGAATACATGTAAAAGAGTATTCATAGTCTTATCAGCAAGTACGCCGTTTTCCGATAATTTTTCATTGGATTCCGGCTTAAAATCTCTGGTAAATGCTTCTAAGTATCCGGCCTCATCCATACAGGTAATCTCAATTTTCTCAAAGAGCTGCATGGCAAGTTCTAAGGTTTCTGCATCCTTAGACGCTGCATAGTATGTAGACAACGCATAGATGCAGAATGCCTGATTGTAAGTATGTTTCGTTGTATCCTTTGGAGTACCGTCATAATTTAGTGACCAGTAAATTCCTCCATATTCTTTATCCAGACATTTATTCTTTAAGAATTCATATCCGTGTTTTGCTTCGTCTAACAGGCTCTCATCTTTTAAAAGCAGATATGCGTTTGCAAAGAACCATGTAATTCTACTGTTTAAAATGCATCCTTTTTCTGCTTTTTTATCAAGGTTCAAGTCATAATCCAGCAGACCGTAATATCCGCCGTATTCATCATCACGTAAGTTTTTCCAGAAAGGAATGATTCCATTTACAAGCTCTTTCCTTATTTCATCTACCATCATCTTTTTATGCTCCTGTTATCTTAATCTTATCAGCCTTTTACAGCTCCTGCTGTGATACCACTGTAAATCTGCTTCTGGCAGAGCAAGAATACAATCAGTGCCGGGAGTAAGGAAATCAGTACACCTGCACAAATCAGGTTGTATTTGCTTCCAAGTGGTCCGGTAAAGGTATAAAGTGCAGTTGCGACTACGCCAAGAGTTCTCTTATCCTGTAAGTAAAGACTTGAGCAGTAGTATTCGTTGTATACAGACACACCCTTCAATACCATACAGGTTACAATTGCCGGTTTCAGTAACGGAAGAATAATCTTCCAGTAAATCTTAAAATAAGATGCTCCGTCGATGTATGCAGATTCATCTAAGGATACAGAAATGTTTTCCATGAACTGAATAAATACATAGATGGAAATAACATCAGTACCCATACTCATGATGATGTATCCATAAAGGTGATTGATAAATCCAAGTCCGCTCATGATCTGGTATACAGATACCTGCATTGCGATTCCAGGAAGTAATGTTGCGAACAGGAATAAGTTTCTTACCAGTCCGTTTCCAGGGAACTTGAAACGGTTCAATACATAAGCAAGCTGTGTTCCAATCAGGATGGATGCTCCAAGCACACACACCAGAATGATTCCGGAGTTGATGAATGCCCTTCCCATATTGGCTCTTGTGAACGCATCAATGAAGTTCTGGAAATTGAGCCAGCTGCTTGGTAATGTCATTACATTGGTGCTCTGATATTCTGCTTCTGTCTTAAATGCTGTGATTACACAGGATACGATTGGCAGCAGTGCCACAAAGGAAAAGAATATCAAAGAGAAATATTTTACAATAATCCAGATTATGGAGCCTGCACTGTAATGTTTCTTTCTTTTTTTAATTTTCTGCTGTGCCATCTTACATCGCTCCTTTCTGTTTCAGGCGGTATTCTTTCTTTCTCTGCTTTTCTAATTTCTTACGCTGCTTCTTTGCATCGTAAGTCTCATCATCAGATTCTGCATTTCGGAATGCGAATTTGAAGAAGAGTTTCTGTAAAATGGTTGCTGCAAAGATAATAAGAAGTAATACTACCGCCATGGCAGATGCAAGACCTACCTTCTGGTTGGTATGTGCGATTTTATTCATTACTACAAAGTATGTTGCGGTTCCACCACCACCGTTTGTGATAACATAAGGCGGGTCGAATGCACTTAAGGAACCGGTAATGGATAAGATGACATTCAATGTTACGATTGTCTTTATACTCGGTAAAATAATATGTAAAAACTGCTGGAATTTATTTGCACCGTCTAACTCTGCTGCCTCATACATTTCGGCATCTACTGACATGATTGCTCCGATGAAAAGAACCATATTCTGTCCAAAATACCGCCATACAGAGGAAGCCACAAGAGAGATATTATTGATACTCTTGTCTTTCAGCCAGTACGGAAGATTGTCTAATTGAAATCCACACCACTGTAATACTGTGTCAAATACAAAGCCTCTGGTGTAGAAGAATTTAAAGATAAAACCAACTGCGATACCACTGATGAGGTATGGGAAAAACATAAATCCCTTAAACATATTTCCACATTTGGTTTTAAAACTTAAGATTGTTGCCAGGTACAATGCCAGTGCAAGCTGAACAATGGAACCTGCCATGTAGTAAAGACTCAATTTCAAAGCACTGAAACAGTCTTTTCTGTTAAATACGTCGATATAGTTTGCCCAACCCACAAATTGTCTCTTATCAGGTGGGGTTGCATATTTCATTTTATAAAAGCTGAACTTTACCATTTCTCCAAACGGAAGATAGGTAAATACAAATAACAATAACAGTGGGATAAACATAAATGCCAATATGATTATGGTCTGTTGTCCCTTTCTGCTTTTTGCCCATTTTTTGATACTGAAGGGCTTCTTTGCTTTCTTCATTGTCACTGCATCCATCGAAATACCTCCATGCCCTTCTTTTGACAGGCTGCCCCCGCCAAAACCGGCGGGAGCATTCCTGTAAAAAGGCTTGTTTCATTTTATGTCTATGGGGAGTTTTCAGTTACTCAATATTACTCGGTTGCTCCACAGTCTTCCTGTGCTGTAGTCCACTTCTCATTCCATTCTGTCATGATGTCATCGAAGCTCTTAGAGTCATCTGCTGCGCACTCTACAACTTCCTGTAATTTCTCTTCACCGCTGTTATTGATGTTTAATCCGGAATCTGCATTCAGTTCATTTAAGAGGTCTTCTTCACCTTCTAATGCCGGCTCATCTACTACAAAGTCAATATCTGAGAATGCTGCATAGAAGTCAGGCATTTTTGTATCTTTTGCTGCGATTGGAAGTCCACCACAATCATATGAGAATCCAGACTGCTCTGTCATGAATTTAACGAAGCATAATGCTGCTGCTTTGTTGTCGTCAGAAGCGTCTGCGTTGATACCAAAGCTGTAGTCAGGTCCTACAGATGCACACTGTTTTCCAGTAGAAAGTGTGATTGGGAATGGCATGTATGCGATATCATCTGCATGATCGCCAGCCTGCTGCATCTGAGGAACAGCCCAGGAACCAAGTACCATACAAGCGATTTCGCCGTTGTTAATCATTCCTTTGGAACCTTCCCAGTCAGTTGTTGAGTAGTCATCTTCTGTTAATCCGTTTGCTACTGCATCGTATAATACTTTGTATACGTTGTATGCGCCTGTTCCATCACCTGGATCTGCAAATGGGTTAGAAGCATGTAATAATTTCTGGTTCATGAATGTGCTGTCTCCAGTAGCACTTCCGCTGATTGCCGGGTCCCACTGTCCACCCATTGCCCAACCAGCTGCGTAGTTGGTGTAAAGTGGAATAGCATCTGTGTTGTCTTTGATTTTCTGTAATGCTGCAATGAAATCTTCTGGAGTCTTTGGAACTTCTGTGATTCCAGCTGCTTCGAATACTGCTTTGTTGTATATGATACCGCCGTTTACACCTGCTGTATAAGGAACTCCGTATACTTCTCCAGCGTAGTTCTGATTGTAGTAGTTAATCTGGCTCTTCATTTCATCTTCTGTTCCAAGAGACATGAAGTATGTACTTAAGTCTGCCTTATCTACTGCCGGGATCATCATTACATCACCCCAGTCACCGCCCTGCAGACGAAGTAATGTATCATCTGCGTAGTTGGTAATTCCTTCTACATCAACTTTGATGTTTGGATACAATTTGTTGAATGCATCGATATATGTCTGATAAGAAATCTCTGCACCATCCTCTAAGAGGTCTGTACGGTTTGTTATTACTTTGATTTCTGCTGTAAGGTCTGCGTAGTCCTCACCGAGCTTTAAGTTAGCATAGCTTAAATCGCCATCGCCTGCGTTGTCACTGGAACCTGTCTCTGTTCCTGCTGCATTGTTGTCTGTGTTGCTGTCTGTTCCGGCATCTTTGCTTCCGCATCCAACCATTGAGAATGCCATTACTGTTGCTGTTGAAAGAGCTAATAACTTTTTCAATTTCATAATAAAAATATCCTCCTTTTAATTTGTTTCGTTACTGTTTCGTAACTTAATTTAATTATACTTTTTTAAACTAATTAATCATCAATCATTCTTGTTTTTAATCTTTCTTTCTTGCGTTTTTCGTCGTTTTCTTCGTTTTAGCCAAATTTATACGTTTGTTTTTAGCATTGTTGCACAAAATAAAGGCGTTTTTTCAATTAATTTAGCTTGGTTAAGTTATTTTTTAAGTTATCTTTAGCTTTTTAAAGTTAACTTTATGCTTGCAGTTACCTGTTTTTTTAACTATAATAATGACAGGCTAAATTGTTTTACCATTTTTATTAAGCAATGGAGGGGCATTATGGATTTTAAAAACACTTTTTTTAACTCTATAAAGAACAAATCAAAGTTATCTGACCGGGCTGTAGCAGATGATTTCCTCAAGGATTTTTATTTTTTCCCGGAAGCTGCTCCCTCAGTCAATGTCCTTCTTACCATTCCTGCCGGTGGAAAAATCAATTTCACAACTCCGGTTCATTATATTTTTAATCCTTTTCCTGCCCATCTCCTTATTTATACCATTTCCGGAAGTGGAGCCTTCTCTGTTAACGAGACCGTTTATACTGCTGATGCCAGTCATTGTCTGTTTTTTGACTGTACAAAGCCTTTTTCCATTGAACATAAAGGACACAACTGGAAGTTTTACTTATTTTTTATTTCCGGAAATGCACTTGCTTCCTATTACGAACTCTTTCAGGCAGTTTATGATATTCTTTATCCGGTTCCCGCAGGTTCTTCTATTCCAATGCTTTTTTCGGAACTTGCTGCAATGCCATCAGAACCTTCCTTAAAAGATATTCTGCTTTGTAATAAGAAGCTTCATGACATTTTCACCGAAATGATTCTTTCTGCCCTGAAACAGTCTGACCCTAAGAAGCCTGTTGCCGACTATCTTGTAAATATGAAAGAAGCCTTCGACAATCATTATGAACAGGAATATTCTCTTGCCTACTTCGAAGAATTTACCGGCATCAGCCGTTACCGGCTCTGCCGGGAATTCTCTGCCGCCTTTTCCAGCTCGCCTCTTCAATACCTCAATCAAAGGCGGATTGAAGCTGCCAAAGAACTGCTCTTAGATTCCGATATGCCGGTACATGAAGTCGGTTCTGCTGTCGGCATTGACAATACCAATCATTTTATTCATCTTTTCAAAAAATTTACCGGGACCACCCCATTTGTCTTCAAACAGGCAGTCCCGGCTTCTATACGCGAGCTACGCTCTCCTTACAAACCAGGCGGCCTTCCACCACAGTAACTCCCGGTTTGTAATTATCATTACTGATTTTCTTTACAATATTATGGATTGCCCGGCGGGCCATCTCTTTGATATCTACTTCATAAGTTGTAATCTTCACATCAGAAAGACCCGGATAAAGGTAGTTATCAAATCCTACCACAGAAATGTCCTGTGGAATACGATATCCATTTTCTTCCAGTTTTTTTATCAACATGCTGGCAGTCAGATCACAGTTACATACAAATGCTGTCGGCATGTCTTTTGGAAGTTTCAGCATATTTACTACATCAATCTTTCCTGTTTCAATATGCCGGTCATCTATAATCCAGTCTTTTCTATATTCCAGTCCATGCTCTAACAGTGCCTTCTGGTATCCAAAATAACGGTCTGTAATACTTTCTGTTGCAAGCAGCGTTCCAACGTAGGCAATCTTGCGGTGTCCCATCTGGTACAGATAATTTGTCAGTTCATACGTTCCATAATAACTATTGGAAATAACAGAATCACTTGCCTCTCTTCCGTTATAATAATCAAGGTAAATAACCGGAACACCGGAACCATGATTCAGGATTTTCAGATATCCATCTGTCACATTACCAATGACAATGATACCATCCACTTTACGTTCCTGCACCAGCTTAGGCAGTCTTTCCTCTTCTTCATCTTCAATGCTGATAACCTCCAGCATCGTAAAGCATTCCTTGGCTGTTGCCTTTGTTGCCACAGCCTGATACATCTGCCAATAAAAAGACTCATATTTATCCAGGAACCGTTCACTGATCAATATTCCAAGATTATAGCTCCGGTTCGGCTGGCTCTTCTTCACCATGGAAGGCTGCTTATAGCCAAGTTCATCTGCCACCTGACGGATTCTCTCCCGGACTTCTTCACTCACGCCCTTCTGACCGGACAGTGCTTTTGACACTGTTACCGTGCTGACTCCCACAATCTCTGCAATATCCGCAAGTTTTACTGCTTTTGCCATTTATCTGTACCCCTGTTTCCTATTCTTTATAGTTAACATAACATTAAGTAAATTTCTTATGCATTTAACCATATATCTGATTAAATTTTAATTACTATCCAGCCACTTGTCAAGCAAAGCAGCTATCTCCAATCCATTTTCCTTATCCTTTCTGTATATCCTGATTATTCTGCCATCAGATGAATCAGTTTTCCTTTAAAATCACCCTGTCCACGTCCTATCAGCATTCCGGCATTCATCAGAAGATCACCGGCATATACTTCATCCGTTCCTTCTACTTCGTAGTTCATCTCATCTGAAAGTCCCTTCAGTGTAAGTTTACGGCTATGGCAGTTTGGCTGTGCCAGTACCTGCACATAAGTAACCAGTGCTTCTTTCTTATCTTTCGACACAACCATATAAGCGTCGTACTCATGATTTCTGCTAAAGGACGCCAGCCGGTAATAATCTCCTCTGCGGATGAGGTCGTTATACTTGTGATACATCTTCGTCTGCTGTGGAATCATCGCCTGCTCTTCTTCTGATATCTTCGTAATATCAAGCTCATAGCCAAACGTTCCTGCCAGTGCAACATAACCTCTTGTTTCAAACGGTGTTACTCTTCCAACCGTATGGTTCGGGCAGTCCGAAATATGTGCTCCCATCGTAGAAAGCGGATAAATAAGCATTGTGCCTTCCTGAATCTTCAAACGCTCTATTGCATCTGTATCATCTGAGCACCAGATCTGAGGACTGTAATATAACATTCCCGGATCAAATCTTGCGCCACCACCAGAGCAGTTTTCTAGCAGAAGATGCGGGAATTCTTTTAACAGACGTTCCTGTAATTCATAAACACCCAGCACATAGCGGTGCAACAACTCGCCCTGTCTGTCTTCCGGCAGTACTGCACTGCCGACATCAGAAAGCTGACGGTTCATATCCCACTTTACATATTCAATATTGGCACTCCGCAAAATAGCTGCAACGCTTTCATATGTATGTTCAATTACGTCTCTTCTTGATAAATCCAGTACATACTGATTCCGGCATAGACTTGCCTTCCGTCCTGGAATTGCAATTGCCCAGTCCGGATGCTCTTCATACAATCTTGAATCCGGTGATATCATCTCCGGTTCAAACCAGATACCAAATTTCATGCCAAGGGCATTGACTTTATCTACCAGATTTTTCAGTCCGCCCTTGATTTTATTCTCATTGACAATCCAGTCTCCAAGGCTTGTGCTGTCATCATTGCGGTGTCCAAACCAGCCGTCATCCATAACTAACATTTCAATGCCAAGTTCGGATGCACGTTTTGCAATGCCAAGCAGTTTATCTGTATCAAAATCAAAATAAGTTGCTTCCCAGTTATTGATGAGAATTGGACGTTTCTTATCTTTATATTCACCCCGTATCAGATGATTCCGGTACAAATTGTGAAGATTTCTTGTCATTTGTCCAAGCCCTGCTGCAGAATAGGTAAGTACAACCTCCGGTGCATAGAAATCATCACCCTGCTCCAATTTAAAACAGAACTGCTCCGGATGGATTCCCATCATCATACGTACCGAATCAAACTGGGATAATTCTGCCTGTGCCAGGAAGTTGCCGGAATATACAAAGTGCATGGCATATACAGAACCAGTATCTTCCGTAGCACTCTTTTCTTTTAAAGCAAGGAATGGATGTTCCTGATGGGAAGATTCTCCTCTTACAGAACCTACACTCTGTTTTCCATAACCAATCTGCCGGTATTCTATCTGCCGTTCTTTTGCCCAGGAGCCATGAAGGGTAACCATCTCATATTCCTTATTATCCATATCCAGTGAAGCGGACATAATTTTTGTAAGAAATAATGGTTCTGTTCCATCATAGTGGAGCACTACGCTTCTGGTAATCACATTTTCTTTTTCAAATACGGTATAAAGAAGGTCTGCCCGCAAATCAAGCACTGCATCTTCGCAATGCAATACCAGTGTCTGGCAGGCCTCTTCTCCTGCAAAAGTGGACGGAAGTCCCTTTAGTTCCGGTTTCTCATTTAAAATCTCATAGGACTCATAACCAAGCTGTATTCCGGCATGTCCCTTTACAGTCTTTACCTCGATTGCACTTTCCCGGTAATCGCCCAATCCATTGCCCGGATATTCCATTGGAAAACTGTCTAAGAATGAAAGTCGTTCCCTGTTATTTACCGATGGAACGAATGGTGCTTCTCCTGTGCGCATCAGATATGCCGCATTGGTGCATCTTATTTTCTTTCCATAATATACATGCCCTACAAAATTTTCTTCGTCCACGATTCCAATGATATAACTGGTGTTTTCTGTATCTAACTGAAACAGTCTCTCTTCTTCTAAATATGTGATTGCCATATATGCTCCTTACTCTATCTCTAAAAATTCAAATGGTGTCTTCGGGTCTGCTTTCAAAAACTGCATCAGAAGAAAGGCACAGCGGATTGTAATGCGTTCCGTTTCCAAAATCTTCTTTACCATGGTGCGGTCTGCCAGAATCACTTCCATATCTTCGGTATTTTCAAGATACTGTATGCCATTTTCTTCTCTTACTGTTCCAAACACCATGCTGCCGCTTTCATCACTCATTCCCTGCGCTAAGAAAAAGCCTCTCCGGAAACATGCCGCTCCACCTTCATAGACTTTAAGTGTCAGTCCGGTCTCTTCTTTCATTTCCCGTACTGCTGCATCTTCCGTCCGTTCTCCGGCTTCAATCAATCCTGCCGGAAGTTCATAAATATAATCATTTAATGGATAGCGGTACTGCCGCACCAGAACAATTTTCCTGCCATCTTCTGTCACTGCATAGACCGCCATTCCTTCCGGCTGCATGCTGTGGGTCTTATGTTTAATCCGGTCAGCATCATTCCGGGAGGCAAAATAGTAATCAAAATGTGCTCCGTCTCTTGCTATGGCATCAATCTGATACAGATTCAGAAACGGATTCTCTGTAAGTTTTGTTACATGACCATACTTTTTCTTCTCTTCCTGCACGGCTTTTCCTTTCTCCTGCACATACTTTATCTTTTTATTGCTTTATTTTTTATTTCTTTACTTATTTTAAAATCTCTTCCATCAAAGCAGTCGCAAGCTCCGGGCTCTTCATGCCGTCTGCCATTCCCACGACAACCTCGCCGTCATACCAGCCGGTTGCCTTTACCCAAGCATTGTCTCTAAGGCGGATGCCTGCTGCAATGGTCTCTCCGGTCTCTTCCACTTCTGTCCAGACGATATCGTCCTGATATTTTTCAATCAGTTCTTCCGGCAGATAATCCCGGATGTCTACCAGATAATCGGTTCCTGCCATACATTTGAAAAAGGTTTCATCCGAAAAGAATACATCCACAGACCGGGTCATAAACAGCGTCTGTATCGTCTCTAAGCTGGTAGTATCCACGCTCTCACCGGAATTCGGATCAATCCAGATGGTATAGTTTAAATTAACTTTTTCCTTTTTCGGATTCACGCCGTTTGCTTCCAGAAAATCATTAAAATAGTCCGGGCTTGTGGCTTCAATATGGGTGCCATCAGTATTAACTGCCATCACTCCCATGACCATAGTGGTCTTTGTGGCAAAATGAATAATCAAAAATGCCACAATAAACACACCAAGAGCCACGCCCAGGGTCTTCCACAGGTAATAATCCCGGAAGTAACGCCGCTTTTGCTTTTTCGAAAGCTCCGACCATTTCTGCTTTTCTGTTTTGATTTCCGGTTTCTGATAGAAATCAGAATCTTCTCCCAGTGCTGTTTTTACCGGGCGGTAATTATCATCCCTTTTTCTTTCTCCCACTATTTACTCCTCTGCATAGGCTAACATGGCATTTTTCAATTCTTCTAATTTATCAGCAGAATCTTCTAAGGATTCTCCCACTACACCAAAGTAGAATTTAATCTTTGGCTCTGTTCCTGAAGGTCTTACACAGCACCATGCGTGGTTGCTCAGTTCATAATATAATACGTTAGATTCCGGTAATCCTGCAGGCTCTTCTTTGCCATTTTCCAAATCCTTACGGATTCCGGTCTTATAATCACGGATGGCAAGAACTTTATGCGCACCGATTTCTGCCGGTACATGTTCACGCATTTTTGTCATCATGTTCTGAATCTGCTGTGCTCCGTCCATTCCCTTTAAGGTCATGGTCTCTAAGCCTTCTTTATAATAACCGTATTTCTCATACATGTCTAACATGGCATCCCAGAGTGTCTTATTCTGGTTCTTATAGAAAGAAGCTACTTCGCAGAGCATCATAACTGCCACGCAGGCATCCTTATCTCTTGCATAGGTTCCTGCCAGACATCCATAGCTTTCTTCCAAGCCAAATACATAAGAATAGGAATTGTTCTGCTCGAATAATTTAATCTGTTCTCCGATATATTTAAATCCGGTTAATACTTCAATAATCTTTACGCCGTAAGCTGCTGCAACTGCTTTTGCCATATCTGTAGTAACAATGGTTTCTACCAGTGCTGCATTCTGTGGCAGTGTTCCTGTTTCTTTTCTTTCTCTTAAAATGTATTCTGCAATCAGCATACCAGACATATTTCCGGTAAAGCTTACATATTCGCCGGTTGCGGTATTCTTTGCATAGACACCAAGACGGTCTGCATCCGGGTCTGTTGCCAGAACGATATCTGCATCTACTTTCTTTGCAAGTTTTAATGCTAACTCAAATGCCTTTGGAGATTCCGGATTCGGATAAGATACTGTTGGAAAATTACCATCCGGAAGTTCCTGTTCCGGTACTACATAAACCTGTTCAAAACCTAATTCCTTTAATACTCTCCGGACCGGAAGGTTTCCTGTTCCATGTAATGGTGTATATACAATCTTAATGTCCTTTGCCATCTTCTTAATGATTTCCGGATGAATGGATTGTTTCTTTAATTCAGCCATGTAACGGTCATCCAATTCTTTACCGATGATATGGTAAAGTCCTGCTGCTGTTGCCTCTTCTTCACGCATGGTCTTCACCTGGGCAAAATCCGTTACTTTCGCAACTTCCGCTAAAATATTTTTATCATGTGGCGGAGTAATCTGCGCACCGTCTTCCCAGTATACTTTATATCCGTTATACTCTCTTGGATTGTGGCTTGCTGTAATGACAATACCGGAAATGCAGCCTAATTCACGCACTGCAAAGGAAAGCTCCGGTGTCGGTCTTAAGGATTCAAATTTATAAGTTACAATACCGTTTGCATTTAAGCAAAGTGCTGCTTCTTGCGCAAATTCCGGAGACATAATTCTGGAATCATATGCAATGGCAACCCCCTTCTTCTGTCCGTTCTGGCTTACAATGTAATTTGCAAGTCCCTGGGTCGCCTGACGCACGGTATAGACATTCATGCGGTTAGTTCCGGCTCCAATAACTCCTCTTAAACCACCGGTACCAAACTCTAACTGACGATAGAAGCGGTCTTCAATTTCTGCTTCCTGTCCCTCTAATGCCTTAAGCTCTGCTCTGGTTGCCTCATCAAAATATGTATCGTTACACCATTTTTCATATACTGCTCTGTAATCCATGTTAATACCCTCATCCTTCCTTAAATTTACTTTTGTTAGTTAATTATAGCAAATTAATTTAAGTTTGTGTATAAGGATTTTTAAGTTATTTTAGGTTTTTTAACTTTTTGTTACTTTTGAATAGAATCGTAGTATTTTTTCACGATTTTCTCCGCTGGTTTTGCATATATTTCATAATCTTTTCTCTTTAGGGCAGCATTCTTCGTGTAGAGATGACTGTTCCAGGACCAGAATGCCATGCCCCTCACCCATTCTCTTTTTAAGCAGGCTTCAAACATTGCTTCATACCAGTCTGCCTGCCCCTTAGCATCTGCTTCTCCCTGCACCGCCCAGTCATTTGGCACTTTATTAGAATCCACGATAGACATACATCCTGCCTCTGCAAAGAAAAATGGTTTTTGAAATTTCTTTACCACCGCTTCAATCCGGTCAAGCTGCTTCTCCCAGTCCTCCAATGGATAATATCCGCTGGAAGAAATCACATCTACCGCATCCCACCATTTCACATTATGCTCCTGATATTTATCGGTATTATAGGAAACAAGTCCGTCAAATTCACTCCGGATATCAGCAATCAGCTTCCGCCACTCTGCTTCCCTGTGCTCTGCCATAACCATTTCGCAGCCTGCAATATGCATTTCCACACCCATTTCTTTTGCCAGCCTCGCATAATGAAGCTGAAATTCGGTATAAGATTCAAACCAGTTGCACCACTTTGGTTCACAGACTACGTCTTCATCAAAGAAATTTACATGGGCGCGCCAGGTTCCATTTTTGCAGTTTACCGTAGGCTTTAATGCCACACGCATACCAAGCTCTTTCGCATAGTCAATCATGCCCTTTAATTCATCATCTGACACCGTTGCTTCAGAAGTATAACAAATCTCTTCCGACTGTGCCGTGTCCTGCAATCCGTTGGGTGCTAAGATAACAAAATTGCTGTTGGTATTTTCTTTCATTTTCTTTAAGCTGTCAAAAGCACTCTTCTCCTGATAGCTCCCTTTTCTTGCAAATGGTGCATATGTCATGCCGCAGATATATTCCATGGTAAGTGTTTCCTTTCTCCTCTTTCAATGACTTTTTATGATGGAAACTATAGCATTCGCCCTGGAATCTTGCTATAATGATTTATTATAAAAATAGTAAAAATCTCTTATGGCAGGAATTCATTTATTTTAAATATATTGGGGGACGACTTTATGAATTCACTTTTTGAATACAGCGACCGGCTGAATGTTCCTTTTGAATGTTTCTTATTTAATACGAGAATCCATTCTTTTCCTATCCGGTCCCACTGGCATTATTTTGTTGAGATTCTGTATATGTTAGAAGGCACCGCCATCATCAACTGTGATGATGATACTTATGTATTAGAAGAAGGTGATATGACATTATTTCTTCCACAGGCAATCCATTCTATCTATACTGCCACAGAGCAGCCATTGGTTTATTATGTCATGAAATTCGACTTAAACCAGCTTGCACCATCCGGCAATGCATTAAGCACCACTTTTTCCGGGATTAATTTTGTATCACTTTTTAATCTGGCAAAGGGTGATTCCCATGCTCCGAAATATTTTTCCAAAGCGATGTTAACAGACTATCCCATTGCCGGAATCTTTTCCTCCTGTGAACACGAAATGCAGCAGCAGGAATACGGTTACCGGATTCTGGTACAGTCCCAGATTAATTCCCTTTTAACCTTTATCCTGCGTATCTGGCGGGCACAGGGTTTTAATACGGATAAAGCTCTGGCTATTCCGCAAAACACAGAAGAAGCGTCCATACACTCCATTACGGAATATATCGACGCTCATGCCCAGGAGCCATTAAAGGTGGAAGACCTTGCCAGAATGTGTAATATGAGTTATTCCTATTTTGCCAAAAGCTTCCGGGAACTCTATGGCCAGTCCTGTAAAAAATATATTGAATTTATCCGCCTTTGTAAGGCTGAGGATCTGCTGCTCTTTACCAATCTTGACTTGAATTATATCAGTCAGGAAACCGGCTTTTCCGATTGCAGCCATTTTATTAAGGCTTTCCGAAGCAAGCACAAAATGACACCCAAACAATACCGGATGGAGCATTCCTCTTAAAAGAACATTCTTAAAGGTGCATATAAATATCTGCCTGCTGGATTACCACATCTGCTCCTGCCATCAGCATGGCAAAGAAGGTTAATATGATGGTAAGGAATACCGCCTTACCATCATAGACAAATTCCACATTCTTCTTCCGGTTGGCAAGAAGGATTTCTATTCCAAGCAGGAGAAAGATACATGGCCAGATATGGAAAATGATTTCATAGGTCAATACTGGCACAAACAGATGCACCAGAAACAGGATTCCAAATAAAACCAGTGTACTTCCTAAGGTAATGCTGCCCACTCTGTGGGTGCGTACTTCTTTCACATTCTCATCCATTTTCCTTATGCCTCCTTTGTTTCTTCTTCCTCAAGGGATTTTTTCTTACCATGAACCAGATAAATTCCTGCTGCTATAATTGCAATTCCTGCCAGCAGTCTTGGAAGCCGGTAACTGATTTCCTGAAGTACCCAGACCGTTTCATCCGGAATTAAATTTGCAATCATCCAATAGAAGCTGTTCCAGATTAACATAATACCAAGCAGAATCAGCACGACTGCAATAATGGTACGATAACGCTTTACAAAGGATTTATCTTTCTCGCCTTCTCCACTTAAATGGAATAAATAATCATCCTCCACGGCATAGAATTCTTCATCGGATAAGCCTGCTAAATTGTGTACATGGAAGAAGCTGTAAAACCATGCAATTACTGCAAGCACTGCCAGCGGTCCAAGTTCAAAAATGGATGCTGCTACAATAATGCCAAAGAACATCGACATCAGGCTTAAGCCCATTTTCATAAATCCCATATACATTTCCCCTGCTCCCGGTAAAAGGGAACAGCAAAATCTTAAAAATCCATTTCTCTTTTTCGTCATGTTATCTTTCCTCCTTTAAAAACCATCCATTTGTCGTCTCAGTAATAAAATTGCAAAATGCACTGGACGCATCATTTACACTTTGTAAGAAATTCTGCTCTTCACTACGCTTTTTCGCTTTCTCTTTCTGTTCCTGTAAGTCCTTATTGACCTGCTCTTTTGCTTCTGCCACATAAGTTTCCATGTTTGGTCTGCTCTGCTGCTCCACCGTAGGAACTACAATCAGAAATGCGATTGCCGCTGCCGCCGCAACCATTACTTTCATGCTATAAGTCAGGAGCTTCCGCTTCGCTGACACTTTTTCTTTGTATACAATAACCTTCTGCTGCTGCTCAATTTTATGTAGAATATTTTCTTCTAAATATTCCGGTGCTTTTATCATCGGTCCTTCTTCTGTTTCCCGGATCAGTGCCTCTAACGCTTCGTCACTTAAATACTCCTGTATATCTTCTTTTCTCATATCAGCTCCGCTCCTTTCCATATAGTTTTCTAAGCATTGCCCGCGCCCGATATATCTGTGTCTGCACGGTTTTCAAATTCTTCTGCTTTAACTCTGCTATCTCGCCGGCAGGATGTTCTTCACAGAAGTACAGCTTTGCGATTTCATCATAAGGTGGTTTCAACTGTCCGCATTTTTCCTGCAGTTCTTCCCGGACCACCTCTTCGATGCATTGCTCTTCCGGTCCTCCCGCTCTCGCAGGATGGCTTCCTAAGACTTTGTCTTCGGTGGGCACCATCCGCCTTGCCGCCTGTCTGCTGTAATCAATACATTTATTCGAAGCAATTCTGCAAAGCCAGGCTTTCTCATTCTTACCGTCGAACTCTTCCTTGTGCCGGTAGGCAGATAAAAATGTTTCCTGCGTCAAATCTTCTGCTGCAAAGTAATCTCCGGTCATCTTAACGCAAATAGAAAATACCAGATTCTGGTATTTATGAACCATCTGCGTAAATGGTTCCTGACACATTTTTATCCACCTCCTTGTCTCTTAAGAACGTTCTCATAATATATAACGAGTATCTTTTTCTATTGTCTTCAATTTTTTCAAAAAATCAATATTTTTTTAATTTATTCTATCCGGAATCCATTCTATTGACTTTTCTTTTCCGTGAAACTATAATCATTGTGGTTATCATAAATGATAGAGCAATTGCCAATACATCTAATATACGAGGGATTTAAATGATGGAAAAGAAGAAAAACTCCATTGATATGACACATGGAGCTTTATGGAATAAAATTTTGATTTTTGCGCTGCCGCTGGCTGCCAGCAGTATCTTACAGCAGCTTTTTAACTCTGTCGATACCGCTGTCGTCGGCAACTTTGCCAGCAGCCAGGCTTTAGCTGCCGTGGGAAGCAACAGTTCCCTGATTGCTTTGATGATTAACCTTTTTATCGGTATCTCACTGGGTTCAAATGTTATTATTTCCCGGTATATCGGTCAGGGTGTCCATAAGAATATCAAAGCAGCCATTCACACTGCCATTGTTGTGGCTCTGGCCGGCGGCATTTTCCTGCTGGTTTTGGGACAGTTTATTGCAAGACCGGTTCTGGTACTGATGGGAACACCGGATGATGTCATTGACCTTGCAGTCTTATACCTTCGGATTTACTTCCTTGGTATGCCATTCATTCTGTTATATGACTTCTGTTCCTCGATTCTCCGGAGTACCGGAGACAGCAGACGGCCGCTTTACGCACTGATTGCAGCCGGTGTTATCAATACCGGGCTGAATCTTATTCTGGTCATTGCCTTCCACCTTGGCGTATCCGGTGTTGCTATCGCTACCGTGGTTTCGAATATTGTAAGCTCCGGAATCCTGATTTACATCCTGCTGCATGAGGATGATCCGATTCGTTTAGAGCCAAAGGCACTTGCCATCTCCTGGCATGAATTAAAGAAGATTCTTGTCATCGGCGTTCCTGCCGGATTGCAGGGTATGGTCTTTTCCATTGCCAATGTCTGCATCCAGAGCACCATTAACAGCTTCGGCTCTGATGCTGTCGCCGGTTCTGCCGCATCGTTAAACTTTGAATATTTTTCCTATTTTGTGGTAAATGCTTTTGCCCAGACAACCGTTACTTTCACCAGCCAGAATTACGGTGCCGGTAAATATGACCGCTGCAAAAAGGTATTCCGTTTAAATATGATATTTTCCCTTATCTTCTGCGGACTCCTTTCCAGTGTCTTCATCTTAGGACGGGGCTTCTTCCTGCACCTCTACAGCAACGACCCGAAGGTACTTACCTTTGCCGTCCAGCGCCTGTTAATTGCAACAGCCTTAGAGCTTTTGACTTCTACCTATGAAATCAGCGGAGGCGCCATGCGTGGACTGGGACATTCCCTGTCGCCTGCACTGATTACCGTTTTCGGTTCCTGTGTCCTACGGCTCATCTGGGTATCTACCGTCTGTCGGTATTTCCATGAGTTCTGGGTAGTTATGATTATCTATCCGATTTCCTGGGTGCTGACCGGAAGCATGATGCTCCTTGCCTATTACCTGCTGCGCAGGAAGTTATTCCGAAAAAGTGCAGTATAGAAAATCTGTCGCATGATTGAAATGTTTGCTAAAATGAAACCCCGGAAGCAGATGGTTCCTTCTTCCAAAGAATGAATCTTTCTGTTTCCGGGGTATTTTTATGGAGCCAACTTTAAAGTACTCCTTTTTCTAAATTTTCTTTATAAATGTAATACACGGTCTTTGATTTCCTGAGTTCTTCCCTGATTCCAGAACTGGGTTCCGATATAACCACAGGTACGTCTTGCCACATTCATCTTATCCTGGTCACGGTTACCACAGCTTGGGCATTCCCACACCAACTTGCCGTATTTGTCTGTCACAATTTTAATCTCGCCATTGTAACCACATTCCATACAATAATCACTCTTGGTATTCAGTTCTGCATACATAATATGGTCATAAATATAACGGATGACAGACAGTACCGCCTCAATATTATCCTGCATATCCGGCACTTCCACATAGCTGATTGCGCCGCCCGGGGAAAGCTCCTGGAACTTTGCTTCAAAACCAAGCTTCTTGAATGCGTCAATATGTTCTGTCACATGAACATGATAGCTGTTGGTAATATAACTCTTATCCGTAACGCCCGGAATAATTCCGAAACGCTTCTGTAAACATTTTGCAAATTTATAGGTCGTAGACTCAAGCGGTGTCCCATATACACTGAAAGCAATATTTGTCTCTGTCTTCCACTTATCGCAGGCATCATTTAAATGCTGCATCACTGCCAGTGCAAATGGTGTTGCTTCCGGATTAGTATGGGATTTACCGGTCATATAACGGGTACATTCACACAATCCTGCATAGCCTAAAGAGATAGTGGAATAGCCGCCATATAAAAGCCTGTCTATGGTCTCGCCCTTCTTAAGACGGGCCAGTGCACCATACTGCCAGAGAATCGGTGCCACATCAGAAGGTGTTCCCTTCAGGCGGTTATGTCTTGCCATCAATGCCCGATAGCATAATTCCAGACGCTCATCGAAGATTTCCCAGAAACGGGTCATATCTCCGCCGGAGGAACATGCAATATCCACCAGATTCAGTGTTACGACACCCTGATTGAACCGTCCGTAATATTTCGGCTTTCCTTCTTCATCCTTGTATACGCTTAAGAAAGAACGACAGCCCATACATGGATAGCAGTTGTCCTCTTTCAGCTGTTTCATAATTTTTTCTGAAATATAATCCGGTACCAGACGCTTTGCGGTACATTTTGCAGCCAGCTCTGTCAGATAATAATACTTGGAATCCGGCTCAACATTATCCTCTTCCAGCACATAAATCAGCTTTGGAAATGCCGGTGTAATGTAGATGCCCTGCTCATTTTTCACACCAAGAATTCTCTGCTTTAAGACTTCTTCAATAATCGCTGCAAGGTCGTCTCTTACCTGTCCTTCCGGTACTTCATCAATATACATAAAGACTGTTACAAACGGAGCCTGTCCATTGGTGGTCATCAGTGTGATAACCTGATACTGAATCATCTGGACACCACGCTTGATTTCGTCTTTTACACGAATCTCTGCTACTTTATTAATCTGTTCTTCTATTAATTCCAGTCCTGCCGCTTCAAATTCTGCTGCTACCTGACGCCGGAATTTCTGACGGCTCACATTGACAAACGGAGCTAAATGTGCCAGCGAAATACTCTGTCCCCCATACTGGGAACTTGCAATCTGGGCAATACTCTGGGTTGCAATATTGCAGGCAGTCTCAAAGCTCTTTGGCTTATCAATCATGGTCTCACTGATTACGGTTCCATTCTGCAGCATATCCTCCAAATTAACCAGACAGCAGTTATGCATATGCTGTGCAAAATAATCGGAATCGTGGAAATGTATAATTCCCTGCTCATGAGCCTCTACAATATCCTGTGGCAGGAGGAAGCGCTTGGTAATATCCTTGCTGACTTCTCCTGCCATATAATCACGCTGCACACTGCTTACCGTTGGATTCTTGTTGCTGTTTTCCTGCTTTACTTCCTCATTCTTGCAGGCAAGCAGCGTCAGAATCTGGTCGTCGGTAGAATTGGTCTTTCTTACCAGAGCACGTTTATAGCGGTAAGTAATATAATTTCTGGCTACCGTATACGCACGCTGATTCATAATCAGGTTCTCCACCAGATCCTGAATCTCTTCTACGGTTAATGCACGGTTCATGGTATTACATGCCTTCTCCACATTTTCACCAATGGCATTAATCTGTGCCTCTGTCATACGCTCGCTGTCTACCACACTTTCATTCGCTTTACACACAGCCGATAAAATCTTCTCTTTATCAAATATAACTTCCGTCCCACTTCTCTTTATGATTTTCATATTCGCACCCCTATTCAAAATAATTCATTTTCAACGCGTATACTATATATTGTATCAGATTAAATTATCTTTTCAAGGTATTGTGCCAAATTGTTTATTCTTTTTCTAATACAAGAGCGGAAAGCGGCTCTACATCGGTCTTTTCGGAAATATTTTTTTTGCCGTCTGCACCTGCCGTTTTGTCATCCACCAGAATTTTCCATTTTCCTTCCGGCAAATTATACAAAATCTCTTCATCATTTCCGTTGAATATTACCAAAATGTTTTCTGGTGTATCATCTGCACCTTTTCCCTTTAAAAGATATGCCACAACATTTTCCGGTGTATCTGATAAGAAGCAGAGATTCTGTGTCATTTCCGCTTCACTCTGCATACGGAATACCGGATGGGCTTTCCGCAGTGCCATCAAGCCCTTATAGTATGCTATCATATCCGGATATTCATGTATATTATCCCACTTGATGCTGTTTACCGCATCCGGCATATTATAGCTGTTTTCTGCAAAACCTTTTTTCTCCGGCAGCGGTTTGCTGCGGAGGAATTCTTCACCTGCCTGGATAAAAGGCACACCCTGGGAAGTAAATACAATGGCTGCGCACAACCGGTTCATGGCTTTCTTCTTTTCTTCCGATGCCTCCGGGCAGGAGACGGATAATTTATCCCACAGGGTATAGTTATCATGACAGGAGACATAATTAATACTCTGTCCCGGCTCTTTCGCCCACGGCTTACTGCCATAGGCATCATAATCTACCTGTGGATGTGCGACTGCTCCTGTAATGCCATAGCGCAATGCATTTTCCAGATGGGTGCCGCCATTAACGAAGCCCAGATGATCATCATAGAATACGCTTCCTTTTATGGTATCACGGATGTCATCATTGAACATGCCGATTCCCGGCATCTTTTTCGCACTGGCTTTAAATGCACGTTTCTCCTCTGCCAGGGAAGATGGGCCACCGTTCCAGCCTTCTCCGTAAAGGTAGATATCCGGACGTATTTCTTTTAACCGCTCTGCAATAACATTCATCGTATCAATATCCAGAACGCCCATCAAATCAAAGCGAAATCCATCGATATGATATTCCTTTGCCCAGTAAATCAAGGAATCTACAATTAATTTCTGCACCATCGGACGGTCACTGGCCACTTCATTGCCACAGCCGGAGCCGTTGGTATATCCGGTCTCATCACTTCTATAATAATAACCCGGCACTATCTTCTGAAGGTTGGAATCATCCCTTCGATAGGTATGATTAAAGACCACATCCATAATCACTCCGATTCCTCTGCTGTGCAAAGCCAGCACCATCTGTTTCATTTCCTGAATCCGCACTGCTCCATCATATGGGCTGACTGCATAAGAACCTTCCGGAACATTATAATTATCCGGATCATATCCCCAGTTATACTGTGCTTTCTGATTTTTCTCATCTACAGTCTCAAAATCAAATGCCGGAAGAATCTGTACATGTGTCACACCAAGGCCACTAATATAATCAAGTGCCGTTGCTTCTCCAAAATGATTTGTAGTATTGGCTTCCGTCAGGCCTAAGAACTTTCCATTATGAAATACGCCGCTGGATTCATCCATCGTAAAATCCCTGACACTGCCTTCATAGATAATGGCATCTGTGATATGCTCCGGATTCCGGTACCCATCCATTTCAAAGCCCTGTGGGTTTGTCTTTGCCAGATTGATAACCATACCGCGCTGCCCGTTTACCCCGGCAGCTTTTGTATACGGATCTACTGCCTCCTGCTCTTCCCCGTGATTTACTACTGTATAGGTATAGTAGATTCCATTACAATCTCCCTGTTTTTCAAAAACATAAGTACCGTTTGCTGACTTCTTCATAATATGCTGATCTATGAGATTATCTCCTTCGCCCTGTTTATAAAGGTTCAGCTTCACGGATTCTGCCTCTGGTGCCCAGACCTTAAATCTTGTCATTTTCGGTGAGTATACCGCTCCTAAATCATTTCCTGTGTATACTTCATAATCAAACTTCTGCATATTTGTTTCCTTTCCCTCGTTACCTGCGTACGGCTACAGGAAACACACTTTGCGCATTTCCCGCATAACCGAAAAAAGGAAGCTTCCGCCAATGCACGGATGCTTCCTTCTTGCAACTGGCTGTCATTTCAAAGACCCTATAGCTTTGCGTCACAGGCTTTCACCTGTTTTGCTGATACATAATCTTTATTATAATGGTGGCACAATTATAAGTCAATGACTCCGGTTACTTATTGCAATTCTTATATTTCAGTATAATTCACATATGCGAATTATAGATTTAACTCTTTTTTGATTTCGGCAATGGCTTCTCTTTCATCAAAATGATATTTTACACCTTTAATTTCCTGATAATCTTCATGACCTTTTCCAAGCAGCACTATCATATCACCCTTTTTGGCATTTTCGATACAATATTTGATGGCTGCTTTGCGGTCATCGATTTCGATATATTTTCCGTTGCTCTTTGCAAGGCCAATCTTAATATCGTTGTTGATGTCGCGGATTTCTTCATCTCTTGGATTATCACAGGTCAGCACGCTTAAATCTGCCAGTTCTCCTGTCACTTCTCCCATGTCATAGCGGCGCAGCTTGGAACGGTTTCCACCGCCACCATAGACACAGATTAAACGTTTCGGATGATACTCTTTTAATGTGGTAAGCACGCTTCTTGTGCTGACTTCATTATGGGCATAGTCTATAATTACCGTAAAATCTTTGGAAACCGGAACTAATTCCACACGGCCTCTGACTTTTACTTTATCCAGTCCACGTAAAATTACCTCATCGGAAATTCCTGCCAGATGACAGGTCAGCATGGTTACCAGTGAATTGTATACTGAAAAGCTTCCCGGAATATGAACCACTGCATAAACATTCATACAGCCGGTAGTGGTAAAATGCATTCCAATCTGTCCCTCTTCATCCAGATATCCAACAGCTCCCGCCATCAGGTCTGCGTCTTTCTTACAGGAGAAGGTATGAAGCTTACAGGTATGATTTTTGATAATTCCATCTACGTGCTCATCATCTGCATTTACGATTCCCTCTTTGCACTGATGGAATAAGAGACTCTTGCATTCCTGATATTCTTCAAAGCTAGCATGCTCATTTGGTCCGATATGATCCGGTGATAAGTTGGTAAAGATTCCATAATCAAATACAATTCCTGCCACGCGGTGCATCTTAAGTCCCTGGGAGGATACTTCCATTACTACATATTCACAGCCGGCATCTACCATGGCACGGAACATCTTATGTAATTCATAAGATTCCGGTGTGGTATTCTTTGCCGGAAGCTTCTCCTCGCCGATTAAGGCACCGATGGTTCCAATCAGTCCGACTTTCTTACCGGCTTCTTCTAAAACGCTCTTTATCATATAAGTAGTAGTGGTCTTTCCTTTTGTTCCGGTCAGTCCAATGGTGGTAAGCTCTCTGTCCGGGTGTCCAAAGAAAGCAGCCGACATAATTGCCAGGGCATAACGGGCATCTTCTACCTGAAGAACCGTACAGTTCTCCGGAATATCAGTTTCTACTGCATGCTCTACCACAAGGGCAGCAGCACCTTTCTTTACCGCATCTTCAACAAAGTCATGTCCGTCTACAACAGCTCCTACCATACAGACAAATACGGTGTCTTTTTCTACTTTTCTCGAATCATAGATAATATCGCTGATTTCTTTCTCCACCTCTCCCTGCAGGCAGGTATAGGTCAATTCTTTACATATTTCTGCTAATTTCATACTTCTCTCCTAATGTATTATTCCGCTGTTCCGATAATGTGGCTTGCATCAATTTCCGATTCAAATACCGTATGGGAAGGTCCGGTCATAAACATATGTCCGCTTTCTTCCTCCCACTCAATATAGAGCGGTCCGCCAATCTGCTCTACCGTTACTTTCCGGTCTAAGCGTCCGGTTAATACGCCGGCTACCACTGCAGTACAGCATCCGGTTCCGCATCCGATAGTCTCTCCGGTTCCTCTTTCCCATTCCCGGATTTTCACATAATCCCTGCGAACAAATTCCACAAAAGTTACATTGGTCTTATTGGTAAAAAGCTCTGTCATATGTTCAATGGTTTTTCCGTATTTTTCTACATTAAGGTCTGCCACGCTGTCTACATACATGGCACAATGCGGGTTGCCCCAGGATACTGCCGTAATATGGAAGGTCTTATCCAGTACCTGTACCGGCTGCTCTACAAATTCATCCAGCTTTGTGTTGACCGGAATCACTTTTGCAGACATTCTCGGTGCTCCGATATCTGCTCTGATATTGCTTACCAGACCGTCCGTTACGGTTAAGTTCAGATGCTGCATGCCGCCTAAGGTTTCAATTACAAGGTCTGTCTTATCCGTCAGTCTGTGGTCGTATACATATTTTCCTACGCTGCGCAATGCATTTCCACACATCTCGCCCTCTGTTCCATCCGGGTTAAACATCCGCATCCGGAAATCCCCTTTTTCGGACGGACAAATCAATACCATTCCGTCAGAACCAATGGCAAAATGCCGGTCACTTACGAATCTCGCAAGCTCCGGCAGATTGTCAAGATGCTGATGAATGGCATCGATATATACATAATCGTTTCCAAATGCCTGCATCTTTGTAAATTTCATTTATTTTCTCCTTGCTTTCTCTTTCCTTTATTTTTCTTAAGCATTCATTGCCCGGTCTAAATCTGCAATGATATCATCCACATTTTCAATTCCTACTGACATACGAAGGAAGCAGTCTGTAATGCCAAGCTTCTCTTTTACATCAAGCGGTGTATCCTCATGAGTCTGTGTGGTCGGATATGTGATTAAGGTCTCTGTTCCGCCAAGACTCTCTGCAAACATAATCATATCTACATTTTTAAGAATCTTCTTAACGGTCTCATAGCTGTCTACGGTAAAGGAAATCATTCCGCCAAATCCTGTTGTCTGACGGCAGGTTACTTCGTAATCCTTATGGTCTTCAAAACCAACATAATATACTTTTTTTACCTTCGGCTGTGTACGAAGCCACTCTGCAACCTTCCTGGCATTCTCATTGTGACGGTCCATACGGACTGCAAGGGTCTTGATTCCCCTTAATACCAGCCAGCTGTCTAACGGTGCCAGCTGGCTTCCATGGGATTTGATATGGATGTGAATCTTATCTGCGATTTCTTTGTTATCCTTTACTACGACGATTCCGGAAATGGTGTCATTGTGTCCCCCCAGATATTTTGTTGAACTGTGGGTTACGATGTCAGCTCCCAACTGCAGCGGTTTCTGGAAATATGGTGTTAAAAATGTATTATCTACAACGGTTAATGCTCCGATGGATTTTGCGATTTCAGAAATGGCATGAATGTCTGCCACCTTCATCATCGGATTGGTTGGTGTCTCAACGAAGAACATTTTTGTATTCGGGCGGATAGCTGCCTTTACTTCGTCTAATTCAGACATATCTACATAAGTATGCTCGATTCCATATTTTCCAAATACATCTCCAATGATACGGAAGGTTCCACCATAAATATCATCGGAAAGAATTACATGCTCGCCCGGATTTAATAAGGAAAATACTGCCATATTCGCAGCCTGTCCGGAAGAAAATGCAAATCCCTGGATACCGCCCTCTAAAATTGCCATGGTACGCTCTAATTCCTGTCTGGTCGGATTCTCAAGACGGCTATAGGCAAATCCTGTTGTCTGTCCTAATTCCGGATGACGGAAGGTTGCTGCCTGAAAGATTGGCATGCTGACTGCGCCGGTTAATGGTTCCGTTCCTAATGCTCCATGTACTGCCTTGGATTCAAAATGTAAATCCTCTTTTGTACTGTAATCGGTATAGTTGCTGAAGTTTTTCATATTGTTACCGCCTTTCTTCGTCTTAATTACCCACCAGATATTTTCATTTCTAACAGGACAACCGTCTATTGATGCACTTGTCCTTTTTCATATATCAATTATTATACCAACATTTTATTGAAATTGATAGTAAAATAATGCTTTCCTTATTGCAAATCGTGCTTTATACTGTTCCTAGATTGACTTTGTATATAGGATGTGATTTTTATGAAAAAATATGAGAAAACCGGATATCTTCATCATGATTTCAAGATATTTCACCTGACTGACCACGAAATGTCTGCCTACGACTTTCATTATCATGATTTTCACAAACTGCTCTTTTTCCTAAGCGGCAATGTCACCTATTGTATTGAAGGAAAATCCTACCAGCTTACCCCGGGGGATCTGGTTCTTGTCCGTGCCGGTGAAGTCCACCGTCCGGTCATTCATGATACCACACCCTACGAGCGGATGATTATTTATGTCTCTCCGGATTTTGCAGTTACATCATCCGATAAGACTATTTTCTTAAACCAGTGCTTTCTTCCGGACGCTGCCATGCCGTCCAATGTCCTGCATTTATCCGGCATGAAGGAACGGCGGCTCTTAGATACCATGATGGAGCTTGTCCACTCTTTTTCCGAAGACAGCTTTGCCAATGAGATTTACCAGAATACGCTTTTCTTAGAATTTATGATTCACTTAAACCGGGCTGCCTTATCCGGCACCCTGCAATATGAAGATTCCTTCCAGGCAAATAAAAAGATTCTGTCGGTTCTTACCTATATGAATGAACATCTGACGGAGGATATTACCGTGGATTCTTTAGCAGAGCACTTTTTTACCAGCCGCTATTATCTGATGCACTCTTTTAAGGAGCAGACCGGGTATACCATCGGAAATTATCTTTCCACAAAGCGGCTTCTCTTTGCCAGGGATTTAATCAGCTCCGGCACTGCAGTAACCGATGCCTGCTTTGCCTGCGGCTTTCACAATTATTCTACTTTTCTTCGTGCCTATAAGAAGCAGTTTGGAAAATCCCCGCGGGAAATGATTTAGGTGCTGCGAAAGAATAACATTTTAACAGAAATTTCTTTGCTATTTGAAGTAGGTGTGTTTATGTGCGTCAAAATACCAGTAGTTCTTAATATTATGTTTTGCTTGTCTGCAAGCAGTCTTTCCGTTGCTTTGACATAAGATAGTGCCACTGTCCGTCGAATACGGATGCCACATAACGCCTGCAAGGGGCACTAGGAATTTCGGATAATTAAGAAGTTCGTCTGGCAACCGGCGCATATTCACATCCATGTTCAGATGCGCCTCGCTGGCACGTCCTGTGCCAGCGTTGCCGGATGCCAGGCGAAATTCCTAGTGCCCCTAACAGCCTTTATCAGGCATCCGCACTTTGACGAACAGTGGCGCTATCTTTGTTAAACATTGGAATGACTGGTTTTATCGCCAAAAGCAAAACTAATATTTTAGAACTACGGTATTTTGATGCAAAACAAAGATACTTTACATAGCAAAGAAATTATTAGCAAAATGTTATTATCCTTCGCAACTGCCTAAGATATGATTTCATAGAAGGAGACCTGTATGTTTACAAAAGTAAAAGATTTTTTCAAAAAAGAAACCGTCTGCTGCATTGCTTTCCTGCTGGCAGTTGTATCCATGTTTTTTATTCCACCATCCGTAAATTACTTTTCTTATATTGATTTCCGGGTACTGGCTCTTTTATTCTCCCTGATGGCTGTGGTACGGGGATTCTCTTCCATTGGCGTTTTTACCCGGCTTGGAACCATGCTCTTAACCCATGTGCATTCCCTTCGGATGCTGTCGGCACTTTTCATTTTCCTGTGCTTCTTCTTCAGCATGCTTATCACTAATGATGTGGCGCTGATTACCTTTGTACCGTTTACCATACTGGTTCTGTCCATGGCCGAGCAAAAGAAGTTTCTGATTCCAGTTATCGTTCTTGAAACCATTGCCGCCAATCTCGGCAGCATGCTGACGCCTCTTGGCAACCCGCAGAATCTTTATCTCTATACGATTTCCGGATTATCCATTGGAGCTTTTGTCCGGATTATGCTGCCATACTCTTTTGTATCTGCTATCCTTCTGTTGATTTTTATTCTGTTTCTCCCAAAGGATACGGTTTCCACTGCAACTGCTGCAAACACTGCAAATTCTACAAATACTGTAACTGCTTCCAATACTTCCAATATAATTTGTGAAGCTGTAAAAGCACGTAAAAATCCCCGGATTCTTTTTACCGCCTATCTGATACTATTTCTTCTGTGTCTTCTGACGGTGCTTCATATTCTGCCTTACCAGATTATGTTTCTTCTTGTCCTCACAGGCTTTCTGCTTCTGGATTACCGCGTATTAAAGGATGTGGATTATTTCCTGCTGCTTACCTTTCTTTGCTTCTTCATCTTTATCGGAAATATGAAGCAGATTTCTCTGGTACACGAACTGATTTCAAAGCTTTTGGTCCACCATGAAGTTCTGATGGGTATTGGTGCCAGCCAGATTATCAGTAACGTGCCTGCTGCCATCCTGCTTTCCGGCTTCACCGATGATTATTCTGCCCTGCTGATTGGGGTAAATCTCGGCGGCCTTGGTACTCTTATTGCTTCCCTGGCAAGCCTTATTTCCTTTAAGTTCTATGCCAATAGTAATGGAAGCGATACAAGACGGTTTCTTGGGATTTTCACCCTCTACAATGTGATTTTTCTTGGAGTCCTCTTTGTTCTTTCACTTATTCTCTGCTGATTTTCACAGGCAGTTGTGAAAAAGATAGAACTTTTACCCGAATCATATTCCGCTGATTCACAGGGGATTTTCTTTCGCTACGAAATACCACAGTTCTAAAATGCATGTTTTTCTTTAGATGATTAAAACAGTCTTTCCAATGTTTGTCAGAATAACTGCACGGTCCGCCGAAGTACAGATGCCTGATAAGGGCTGTTAGGGGCACTTGGAATTTCGTCTGGCAACAGGCAACGCTGGTACAGGGATGTACCAGCGAGGCACATTTGAACATGGACGTGAATTTGTGCCGGTTGCCAGAAGAAAGTATAATTATGCCGAAATTCCAAGTGCCCCTTGCAGGCTTTATGCGGCATCTGTTCTCGACGGACAGTGCAGCTATTCAGTCAATGCAACCGGAAAGACAGTTTATCAGCAAGAAAAACACGCATTCTAAGAACTGTTGGCATTTCATATCGGATAAAGAAAATCCCCTGTGAATCAGTGAAATACGATTGCGGTAATCTATTCCCTTTTCACAACTGCCTGTGATTTTTAAGCAGGAATAAGTTGACGGAACATTTTCCCCCTTATATAATAGGATGCAGATGTCTTAAGACAAAACGGAAAATATTTGATACCAGAAAATATTGGAGGAAATGCTATGTGGCTTGCAGATAACTGGAAAGATTATGAAGTAATAGACTGTTCAAAAGGTGAGAAATTAGAGCGCTGGGGTGACTATATCCTGGTTCGTCCGGATCCTCAGGTTATCTGGGATACGCCACGGAAAGAAAAAGGCTGGCATAAAATGAACGCCCACTATCACCGCAGTAAAAAGGGCGGCGGCGAATGGGAATTCTTTGACCTGCCACAGCAGTGGAGTATCCACTACCGCAACCTTACTTTCCAGTTAAAGCCTTTCAGTTTCAAGCACACAGGTCTTTTCCCGGAGCAGGCTGCTAACTGGGACTGGTTCTCTGAACTGATTAAGAAAGCTGGAAGACCAGTAAAAGTCTTAAATCTTTTTGCCTATACCGGTGGTGCTACGATTGCTGCCGCAGCAGCAGGTGCATCCGTTACCCATGTAGACGCTTCAAAGGGTATGGTTACCTGGGCCAAGGAAAATGCTGCTTCTTCCGGTCTTGCAGATGCACCAATACGCTGGATTGTAGATGACTGTGTCAAATTCGTGGAACGTGAAATCCGCCGTGGCAACCACTACGATGCTATTATTATGGACCCTCCATCCTACGGCAGAGGTCCCAAGGGTGAAATTTGGAAAATCGAAGAATCTATCCATCCACTGGTCAAACTCTGTGCACAGCTTCTGGTGGACAGACCTTTGTTCTTCCTGATTAATTCCTATACTACAGGCTTACAGCCGGCGGTTCTCTCTTACCTTATCGGAACAGAACTAAAACGTTTCCCTGGCAAAGTCACAGCCGACGAAATCGGTCTTCCGGTCAGTTCCAACGGACTTACACTTCCTTGTGGGGCTTCTGGACGATTCGAAGGAATTTAACGAAAGTGTAAAAAGAATGTGCCTTGGCACATTCTCGCGCCTGCGGCGGTCGCTTGCGACATCT
>OLIW01000509.1_pt1 | contig 43581 bp, 70 predicted proteins | sample 1601321 | NCBI WGS metagenome assembly OLIW01 (sample SAMEA2452114, study PRJEB22498) | human gut metagenome
TTTTTTTTTAGCGTATCTATTGATACGATTGATAATACTTTGTCTTATCATTTTTCCTTCCTCTCTTTTTTAGTGTGGATTGATGGCAATATTACCATCTTTTAATATAGCGCTCCTCGTAGCTACTTGATAGCCTTGAGAGCTATTTATTATATAGTGGTAAATAATAGTTTTTGGAGTTTTCAAAGACAATTCCAATTTAATTCTACAATTAGGATATTTATTTTTTAACTCCTTTTTTATTAAGTCCATTCTTTCCACCTCCTTCAATTCTCTTATATTGTATATCTTTTAAGCCTATATGTCTAGTGTTTTCAGTAGATTAAGTGATTTTTTTATTTTTTGCACCAAATTGCTAAAAATGTCTTTACTTTACATAATATTTTTGATAGTATAATAGACGAGGAAAGGGCAACCCCCTAAGGAAGGAAATATAAATATGTTTAAAGAAGATGAGCTAAAAGAAATGAGGAAAATATATGTCATATGTGGGGTGAAATTCAAGATATGATAGACGAAGGGTTTATCACAATTGAAATCTTCCGATACGGTGCGGAGAGAATTGGCATGGCTTTAAGATGTTATTTTCTAAATGAAGCATTAGAAAATATTATTAGTGAAATGGAATCTAAATATGATTGGTAAAATAATATACTATACAAGTGTATTATAATAAGTGTAGAAAGGAAAGGGAATATAAAATGAAGAAGAGAACATTAATAGTATTTATTATTAGTTTATTAGTATTAGGAGCGTTCGCTCTAGGTGTAAAAGCAGGTGAAAGAAAAGTGATTGATGACCAAGTCATCAGTAATGAAGATAGCCAAGAAGGTTTCTATTATAGTGAATACAATGGAAACAAGTATTCTTACTGGTATGAATAAAAACGGTTTAAATTATAATAAAATATTAGAAGATTGTAATATGTATTCATGTGATAGGAGATATAAACCATTCATTTTGGCATGCACTTGTGCGTATGCATATTGCAATCATAGTGGCATAATAAGATATATGAATTGTGAATATTATTATAGATTTATAGATAAAGATAATGTTGTAATTGAAAGAAGATAGGGTAGTTTATAGCTACCTTTTTTTTATTTGATTATTAAGGGGTACCCCTATTCTGACAGATACCCACCCCCGTTCTTTTTAATAGACTCACCAAGTACAGTAATTTTTATTCCCCTACAACCTATTGTAATACCCACCATAATGTGATATAATGAATAAAAAAGGAGGAATGATTATGAAAAATCAAAATGCGATAGGAGAAAAATACAACCATTGGACAGTTATTGATGTAGTGATGAATGAAAAAAGACATGAATATGAATGGATATGCATGTGTGATTGTGGAAATATAGTTCAACAAAGAGCGTATAACGTAAAAAGTGGGAAATCAAAACAATGTAGAGAATGTTCTAGTAAAAATAAACTCTCAAAAAATCCCAAAAAATTAAAAAGGGAAAACACTAGTATTTCATATATTGGTAAGCAATATGGAGAATTGACAGTAGAGGGTGATTATTATGATAAAAAATTGAAATGTAGGGTTTTCAAATGTAAATGTAGTTGTGGACAAACTAGATTGGCTAAAAGATATAAAGTTCTAAATGGAGAAATAACTCATTGTACTTCTAAAATCCATAGATTATCGAATAATGATATTAAATACATAGGCTATAAAAGTGGAGAATTGACAGTTAAATCTTTTGTATATGATGAAGATTTACAAATGATAAAGTGGGTGTGTGAATGTTCGTGTGGAAAAACTAGAGAAGTTATACCTTATTTTATCAAACATAATTTAGCAACCGCTTGTATAGAATGTACTAATGAAAAGATAAAATTACAAAACAAAGAAAATAATAAAACTCACGGTTTATCAAATGAAAGATTGTATAAAATATGGGGTGGAATGAAAGCTAGATGTTACAATCCTAAAAATGAAAGTTACAAAAATTATGGAGGTCGAGGTATAAGTATTTGCGAAGAATGGAGAAACGATTTTTTACCATTTTATAATTGGGCAATGAAAAATGGCTATGAAGATTATCTTACTATAGATAGAATAAACAATGATGGAAATTATGAGCCTAATAATTGTAGATGGGCGACATACAAACAACAAGCCAACAATAAAAGAAATCCAACTCCAAAATTATATTTAACCATTGATGGAGTTAAAAAATCTATAATAGAATGGACAAAAGAGTCTGAATTTACAACTCCTGCTATAATGTATCGTTTAAATACCAAACATATGAGTGGAAAAGAAGCCGTATTTGGAGAAAGAAAAGCTTATCAAAATTATGTAAAATGGGGGGAAGATTTATAAAAATATTTTACAAAAACTGTTGACATTCATTTCACAACGTTGTAATATATACTCGTAGCAAAGGAAGGCTACTGATAGGTGTTTAATTTTCAACACTTAATGTTCTTGAATTTTTGTACTATTTATTATCTATTAAAGTTGTTTTTCTACAAATTATTTATTGACACATGCCCCAAAATGGGGCGCTTTTTTTATTCCCAAAAATTTTAAAAAGATGCTTATTGACACTAGCAATACTATGATATATACTATAAATGTGAAAAGGAGGAATGGATAATGGCTTTATGTGGAGATTGTGAATACAAACGTAAATTAAGACAGACAACTTATTACGAATGTAGCAAATATGATGAAATCATCACGACAAACCCTGCGGAGCAATGTGCAAAATGTCTACTTTCTAGACAGTCGAGCAAGAAACCAAAAGGGAAGAAAGATTTTATCGAGGTAAAATGATGGAAAAAATCATTAAAGAAGTGAATATTCTAGGTAGCACATGGAAGATTATCTTCGAGCCTACTGAAAATATTCAGTTTTACGAACATCACAATGGTTGGTGCGACAATTCGGTTAAGGAGTGTCATATTGGTGTCCGTCCAGAGTTGGAGTATGGACAGAAAGACCAATGTGAATTTAGAAAGATGATAGCCAGACATGAAATCATTCACGCTTTCTTATATGAAAGTGGTATCGTATCGTCTCAACTAATTAGAACAAAGGAATGGGCGGTGAATGAAACCATGATTGATTGGATGGCTATACAGACACCGAAGATATTCAAGGTGTTTGAGGAAGTCGAGATTTTATAAGGAGAAAGATTATGTTTGGTAGAAAAAGAGTAAATAAAGCGGTATTGTTCCACGTGGAACAGATTGAAAAATATATTGAAATGAGATTGAAAAGAGTGAAATGCACCAAAGGAGAAGAAACTGCTTTGAATAAAATCAAAGAGGAACTTCAAGGTTTGAAAGAAGAAATGGAGGGGTAGTCATGGGTCAAAAGGCAAATGCGGACCAAGTGTATTTCAACTATCCTATTCCTAAAAGTGTCCATAGACAAGTCAAACAACTGTCATTGGACACGAATATGAAGGTCAAGGATATTGTAGTCAATGCACTTGTAATGTATGTATCATCATACTATGGACAGTTTAAAGATGAAAATAAAGAAGAAGTGGGGGATGATTTATGAGAATTATAAGTCAAGATGATAGGATTGATATTCCATATGGATTATTTGGAGTTGCGATTTCACGACCATACAAAGAAGATAACAAATGTGAAATTCTAGGCACTTTCGGTAAAAATGTATATAGTCTAGGAACATACGAGAACAAACAAAGAGCTAAAGAAATCCTTCAAGAAATTAGAGAAAGATATAATATAGGAGCAAAATTCTATGTTATGCCTAAAGAATAATGAACCAAAATGAAGAAAGTATAGCTATTCTTTTATCCCAACTCAAAGAAACAATGCCTTATTTCATGCGTATGGAGAAACTTAATCTTCTACGTGATTTATCTAAAAAAGAAAATAAGACTGACGTTTTGAGAGCGACTTGCAGAGGGCAGATTAAACTCATAAATGCTCATATGAAAGATTTAAAGGATGATGAAAAACTCAAAGCCTACAATTTTTTACGTGATGCACATACGGACAATGGGAGATACGATTTAGAGTCGTATCTTATTGCTATGGAGTGGGATAGAAAACCAGAAAAAAGATTTTATCAACCTCGTATGAAAGTCCTCCATCCTGTCATGAAGGATTTACAGGATTTAGGGGATGGGGTTATTGATATTTACTTATTGTCAATGCCTCCAAGAATAGGTAAACTTGTGAGTGATAGTACCCCTGTTTTGACTTCAAAAGGTTGGAAAAATCACGGTGATTTACAAGTAGGAGATACAGTATTTTCCCCAGATGGAAAAAATGTAAAAGTTACTCACGTTTTTCCTAAAAATGTAGCCAATGTTGAAGTCACATTCAGTAATGGAGAAAAAATCAAATGTCATGAAAATCATGAGTGGGTTGTTTATGATAGAAGCAATAGCAAATTGAAAACAGTAGAAACTAAATATATGATGGCTCGTAAATTATATACAGGTGAACCCAATAAAAGAGGCCACAGATATATATTCCAATTACCACCAAAAGTACCATTTGAAGGTGTAAAACAAGATTTGAAAGTAGACCCTTATGTTTTAGGTGCGTGGCTAGGGGATGGACACAATCAACACCCTAAATTAGCTTATGCTGAACAAGATAAGATTGTGTTTGAAACGTTTGTAGAAAAAGAATATATCGTATCTAATATATACGTTCATCCTCAAACAAATGTGAGATATGCTTATTTCACAAAATTGAGAGAACAATTACAACAGTATGGTATGTGTTTTTCAAGAAAGAAAACAGATAAATATATTCCACAGGAATATTTATGTGCACCTATTAAAGATAGACTAGAATTACTTGCTGGACTGTTAGATACAGATGGTACTTTGAGTAAAAAAGAAAAAAGGTATCATTATTCTACAACGAGTGAAAAATTAAAAGATGGTATCGTTCAGTTGATTTCTACATTCGGTTGGAGGTGTAATGTAACAGAATATGAGCCGACAACATCATCAAGTGGAATACACGGACGATTAAAGGTTTATAACATAGGATTTAACCCTACTTTTTATATTCCATGTCGAGTAGAAAGAAAACAGTTGTATGAATTTTCAAAACAAAGAAGAATATCGATTGTTAATATTGAAAAATGTGAAGAAGAACAAGGAAATTGTATTTCCGTAGAGGGTGGACTATATTGTGTAGGTAAAACAATGTTACCGACACATAATTCTACTATCGGTTTATTCTTTATGTCGTGGTTGGCAGGACGTTATCCAAATGAACATATCTTTGGAGCTGGTTATGCAAGTGGATTGGTAAATACCTTCTGCAAAGGGGTATTGGATTTCATAGACAGTGAAGAATATCGTTTTTATGAGATATTTCCAGAGGCTAGAGGTAAATTGACTACTTCTGCTAAAGATATGACGATTGACATATGGGAGAATGAACGTTATAAGACACTTACGTTCCGTTCGATTGACGGACAGATTACAGGTGCACTAGAAGCTGAAAGTCTGTTGTATCTAGATGATATGTGTTCTGGTATCGAAGAAGCTATGAATATTGACCGACTAGAAAAGCTATGGTCGAAAGTAACTATTGATTTAATGCAAAGACGTGTCATGAACAAAAGAACAGGACGATTAGCACCTATTCTAGGTATCGGTACTATCTGGTCCGTACACGACCCAATTTCTAGATTGGAAAGAAAATATGGCAAGACAAAGAGATTTCGTTCTCGTAAGATGCCAGCTTTGAATTTAGATGGTGAAAGCAACTTCGACTATGATTATAACGTAGGATATACAACGGCTATGTATCAAGAACTTAAAAGCAACATGGATGAAGTATCATGGGAATGTGTGTATCAACAAAATCCTATGGAACGTGATGGTCTGTTGTTTCCTGGTAGTGAATTGAAAAGATATTTGTCATTACCTAATAAAAAACCAGATGCCGTCATTGCTCACTGTGATGTAGCTTTCGGTGGAGACGATTTCATCAACTTTCCTGTGGGGTATATCTATGGTGAAGATTGTTATGTCGTAGATACAGTATTTAGGTGTAAAGCGGACTATAAAGTGACTGAACCAATGGTAGCTGGTAAGATAGTCCAGCATGAGGTACAGATGGCTCATTTTGAAGCGGACCGAGGTGGGGATTTCTACGCACGTGATGTAGACGATATTGTTAAAAAAGGTAGCAAACATAGGTGTAACATTACATGGAGTCCAGCAGGTACTAAACAAAGTAAATTGGTACGTATCATTCAGTATGCTCCAGACATCAAGAGAATGTATTTTAAAGACCCATCATTGTATAAACCAACAGATGACTATGGTAGAATGATGTCAAATGTTACAACATTCGTTCAGACAGGTTCTTCATTACATGATGACGGACCAGATGGACTAGCTGGTTTAGCTAAATTATTCAAACAACCTATGATAGGAGCTGTAAGTTCTCCATTTAAAAGACCATTTTAGGGTTGACATATGATGAAACAAATGGTAATATAATAGTGTACTGAATAAGTAGGTAATTTCTTTTGATAGACATTTTTATATTTCCTTTATAATAAACAGTTCCTAGTTGGTACGCTAGGTTGCTTTCAAAGTGCGTTAGGTAGTCGCAAAGGGTTAGCGTAAAAAAGATAACTACTGCCTACTAGCTTTTTTTGTAAAGTGGATTTCAAGTTACCCGTTGGGGCTTGAAACATGCCAATTTAGTTTCAATTAGGTAAAATGTTCTCTAGATAGCGCATAGAGAAAACACAGGTTCAAATCCTGTAATTGGCACTGCTTAAAAATTTTTTAATTTTCATGAGACAAACCTTTAAACATTGAAAAACACCTCTAGTTGAGGTGTTTTTCAGTTTATGATAAAATTAGTCAAGAGAGGTGATAACATGGAAGAAACAGTTATCGACCAAGAAAAAGAACGAGAAAAACTTGAACAATTGGCAAGTGACATCATTCAAGGATATGCACCTGCTACACAAGATATTCCTGTCTTTAAAGGTCGAAAGAAAATATATACAAATTATATCAATAAAGAGCAAGTTGGTGATGAAATGGCAGGATTTAAAGTTCTTGATGATGATAACATTATTAGAGCTTTGAATTTAGCATTGAAAACCCATTATCAAAATGCCTATGAGATTAGATTTTTACGTGATTACCATAATGGTGCACAAAGTATCTTCAATCGTGTAAAGGATATTAGACCGGACGTGGATAATAAAGTGGTAATTAATTATGCTAGTACGTTTACTAGAGATATTATCGGCTACACCTTTGGTAAACCTATGCAATATGTAGCTAGAAGAACTGATAATGAGGATATAAATGGTTCAAATCCCATCAAAGAAGAAGTTCGTTTGTTGAATGACTATGCCGAATTGAACGACAAGCCATCAAGTGACCAAGAAAAGGCAACTGACTGTAGTATTTTTGGTATTTCTCATAGAGGGGTATTCCCTGCTAGAACTGAAAGCGAGGATGAAGCACCTTACTATTATTTAAATCTGGATAGTGAATGTACGTTTGTAGCTTATTCTTCTCAATTAAGACGTGACCCTGTATTTGCCGTTACGTATACGAAAAGTGGGGGAGAAAACGAGGACGACTATGTTCTCATGACAGTCTATACTATGAGCAAGATTTATATGTTCAAAATCCCATTTTCAAGTACGACTGACTATAATGGATATATTGGAGTAATGGTAGATAAAAGTCATTTAGTAAACGGCTATCCTAAACCAAATCCTTTAGGTGTGTTACCTATCGTTGAATGTGAAAACAATCAATTTAGAATGGGACATTGGGAAACTGCTATTACATTGATGGATGCTATCAATAAAGTGGGAAGTGACAGTGTTAACGACGTAGAACAATTCGTCAATGCTATTTTGGTAGCAATCAATGCTGAATTTACTGAAAAGCAAATGGAAAATGTTAAGACTAATAAATATGCGGAAATAAAATCTCCACAAGGCTTAAATGCAGATTTAAAATATATTCAAGCACAATTGGACGGTACTTCCGTAGAACAGTTGAGACAATATCTAGAAGATAGTTTAAGAGCTGTCGTAGGTATTCCAGACCGTAAAACACGTGGGGGCGGAGGTGGAGATACAGGTGACGCTGTAAAACTCCGTGACGGATGGGCTGATATGGAAGTAGTAGCACGTACTACTGAAACATTTAACAAAAAATCTGAAAAGAAAGAATTACGTGTTATATTAAAAATATTACGTGACTTGAAAAAAATTTCTAAAACGAGTATGATAAACGTAGATATTAAATACCCACGTAACAAAACTGACAATTTGAATAGTAAAGTAACTGCTATGTCAACTATGTTAGGTACTCAAACTATGGCGCCTGTAGATGTACTCGATATTGTGGACATCACAAGCGACAACACCGAAGTAATCGAACGTGGTGAAGAGTATTGGAAAAAGAAAAAACAAGAAAATTTCGAGGAGCAACAACGACAACTTCAACTAGCCAAACAAATGAGTGAAGGTGACGATACGACTACTCGTGAAGGAGGAAACAAAGATGGAAAACCAAACTCAACAAAATCAAACGACTCAACAAGCGAGTCAAAATCAAACAGTGGTAAATCAACAAACAAATCAAAATAATTCAACAAATACACAACAAAATGTCGAATTTGACATTCATAATTTACCACCAGAATTTCAAAGATATTTAGACCAAGAAAGAACTCGTGCAAGTCAAACTGCTCGTGCAAATGCGAGAAAAGAATTAGCACAAGACCAAGAGTTTATTTCACAGGTAAGAAGTGGCTTTGAACAAGAAGTCAACAATACAGTTGAAGGGCAAATCAAAGCTTTAAACAAAAGAATTGCAAGTGGTGATGTAAGAAATGTTCTAATGCAAGGCGGTATCACTAATGCAGAGGATTTACAATATTACACAGACCTATTTGCAACAGAAGATATTGATGGAAGTGTTGAGAAGGCAACGTCTTTTGTTTCTCGATATAACAAATCATTACAGGATGCAAGAGAAAAAACCCAACAAAAAGCGGTTAGAAATATGCAAGTACCAGGTGCAAATGCGTCTACTGTTAATGATAAAGACTCACTTCAAGCGCAATTGGATGAAGCTAGAAAAGATACGTCTTATATGAGAGAAGTTAGAATTTCAGCTATCATGCGACAAGCAAGTGAAAAAGGAATTACATTAAAATAGGAGGATATTTATATGGAAACAGGAACTGCACAATCGTTTGGAGTCCTTAACTATAGTGGACAAATTTTCGATAAAGCAAATATTGATACACCTTTAGTATCAATGTTACCAAGACGTGCTACATCATCTGTAGAGTTCGTTGTAAATTCTACTTATGCAAGTGAAAACGCTTCTATGCCAGCAATTAGTGAAACAGCTTCATTAACTGCACCAGAACCAACTTATGTAACACGTGCACAAGAAACAAACGTAGTACAAATTTTTCAATATACTACTGCTGTATCTTATCAAAAACAAGCTAATACAGGAACATTAGCAGGAGCAAATATCGCTGGACAAACTAACAATGTCCCTAACGAATTTGACTTCCAAATGGCTCAAAAAACTAAAAAGGCTAGAAAAGATTTAGAGTACACATTAATCAATTCTACTTATAACAAAGCAACAGATGATAGCGAAATCAATAAAACTAGAGGTTTAATTGAAGCTATCAAAACTACAACTAAAGCTTTAGAAGATAAAGAATTAGATTATGACAATATCAGCGAAGTATTAAGAGCAATGTCTAAAGCAGGTGCTGACATGAATGGTTTAGTTATCATGTGTGATGCTATTGGTAAAGCACAAATTACTAACAACTTCTCTAAATTACCTGGTTTCTATTTACCACAATCTCGTACAGTTGGTGGTGTCAATATTGACCAAATCGTTACACCAGCAGGTACAATCGGTGTAATGCAATATGACAATTTCTTACCATCTGGTACAGCTTTAATTGTTAATTTAGGTGTGTTATCAATCGTTGAAATGCCTATTCCTGGTAGGGGTAACTTCTTCTGGGAACCTTTAACAAAAGTAGGAGCAGGTGACAAAGGTATGTTATATGGTACAGCAGGGTTAGATTATGGACCAGAATGGTATCATGCTAAAATTACAGGAGTTGCTACTACTGTAACACCTTTAACACCTAGCACTGTAGCTAGTGAAGCTTTAAATATTAAAAACTAGGAGGAAACAACCATGTATGACATTGAGAAACAAAAAGCTAAAGTAAAAATCAAATACCCAGATGCAAATGATGCTCAAATCGAGTTGGAGCTTGAAATGGCTATGGACACAATTAATGACATACGTGGTTACACCCCTACTGACGGTCAACCATTAGAAGATAGATACCTCAATCTCCAAATTAACATGGTGATTGAAGCCCTATCTAAATATGGTGCGGAAGGTGAAAAATCACATAGCGACAATGGAGTATCAAGAGTTTACGACAATGCTTCTCCATATTCCAAAGCTTTGTTGAGTAGAATTATTCCTTTAGGAACTTCTTTTAAATCATGAGAACGCTTGAAAGGGATAAAAAAGCATTGTACGTATGTGAGAAGATTAAGGATAGTGACCCTGTTCAATTCAAATCTCCAGTAGAGGTTAAATTGAATGTCGTGGCAACGACAAGCGAAGCTGATATAGTAGCGTTTGGTGATAGTTATAAAGAGTATCGTAGAGCTAAAATCTCCGTTAATGAGCTCGACAAATTTCATGAGGGAGATAGAGCTTATATCTATGTAACTCCGCCAGACAAACATGACGTACTATGTGAAACTGCGGATTTTGAAATCAAATCGGTATCTGACAGTATTTCACAAGCTTCAATTTTATTCAAGAGATTACAAATTGGCAAATAAGGTTAGAAAGATTTCTCTTGACAGACAAGAGATAAAGAAAACTATCCAAGACCTTCAAAACATGAAAAAAACGATACAAGGCTTTCCATCTGATATTGAGTCCGTATTGGATGAAGCCGTATTGTATTGTCAATCCTTAACGCCTATTTCAGACGGACAAGGACGACATTTAGTCTATAATACCTATTGGCAAAAGACACCAAATGACTACCGAATTGTACAAGAAGGCGAAAACGTTCTTTACGTAGAGTTTGGTACGGGACAAATGGGAAGCGAAACTCCTCATGATTTAGCTGGTAAACTAGGTTGGGTGTACGGAGTAGGGGAACATATCTTTACCACCAAAGATGGTAAAGTAGGATGGTTCTTTCCTACTGACAAGACAAGAACAAGCTATCGTTTTACACAAGGTCAAAGAGCGAATATGCAAATGTATAAGACTGCTCAATGGCTTTCAAAAAGATTAAATAAAGAGGTTAAGATATTTGTAGAAAAGGTGGAACAACAATGGTAAGCATATTAGATGAAATTATTCAAAAAATTAAAGATAGTACGTTTACTGTACCTTTTAAGGATGTTAGAGAACCTTATTCTACAAAACAACCTGTTTATCCTATGATTACTGTTGAGGAAGTAACAAATACACCTCAACAACAAATCAATGGTAAAATCATTAGAAGTAACTTACACTATCGCTTTGAAATTTATGGGCGTGATGTTTCAGTAAATGAAACCCTCATGAAAAAGCGTGAAGTAGTTACTACATTAGGAAATGAACTAGATACTATTATGAGAGAAACATATGGTATGAAAATGATAGGGACATATCAAATCTTACCTTATACCTCTGATAACAGTATTTTGCGTTATATCGTTACCTATGGTGGTATCATAGATAATGAAACAATGATTATATATCAATTATAGGAGGTCAACTATATGGCACAATTGACAAAGGGAATTATGCTCGAATGGGCTGCTAATGCTGATGGTTCAGCGCCTTCATCTGGCTGGGCAAAAATTCCAGACGTTATTAAAATCCCTACATTGGTTGGTACACCATCAACGCATGATGTTACATCTATTTATGACAACATGAAAGTGTATATTGAAGGGTTAGCCGACAATGGCGGTACATTAGGTTTTGGTGTCAACTATACACCAGACGTGTTTACAGAAGTAGGTAAAATCCAAACAGCACAAGCTAGTGATGATGTATGGTTCAGAGTAAGTATGCCTAAACCATTAAACAAAGCTTATCAATTCAGAGGTACAGCTTCTATTTTAGCCAATGATGAATGGACACCAGACAATCCAATGCAAGGTACATTAAACATCACTGCTACTACAAGTGTAGATTTAGTAGATTATACACAAGAATAGTCTAAACCACAGGAGGAAATGACATGAGTTACATTGATATTGATAGAAAAATCGGTGATAAAACTGAAACAATTAAATTAGAATATGATAGAGCGTCTATCATTGAAATGGAAAAGATGGGTTACAATGCGGTCAACCCTTCTGAAAAATTATATACTAACTATGAAATTCTTGTTTATGGTGGAATGTTAAAACATCAACCTAAAACAACATGGAAAGACGCCATTGAATTTGCTGAATTTTTACAAGAAGAATATGGATTACTTGAAATTTTAAGCAATCTAAATGAAATGGTGAATGAAGTTTTTATTCTAGAGGGAAAAGGCAAGAAACTAATTCGCAAAGGGAAATAGAGAAAGCCGACACTCCCTCATATAAAAATGCGAGTGAATTATTCGATAAACTGTTCACTCAATCTATTATTATTGATATGCCCTACGAATTGTTTTGGCATGGTGAACCATCACTATACTACAACTATCTTGATGCTTATGAACAAAAATTAGAGGATAAAGAAAAGGCATTTGTTCATAAAGAGAATTGGAAAGCATGGTTACAAGGATTGTATATAGACTACGCTCTAGCTTGTAATCCACCTCTTGCGAAGAAACAACCTTACTTTAAAGAACCTTTGAAATTTGATGATAAGGAAGTTGAAGAACAAGAAGAAATTAAAGATAGTGATGAATTAACTAAAGTCGAAGAACAACAAGCTATAGCGCAATTTATGGCTTTTGGACAATTAGTAGAAGCAATGAATAATAAACGTAAAGAGAACGGTAACTAAATCGTTCTCTATTTTATTTTAAAGGGGTGAAGCCAATGGCGGAAATAGACAAGCTAACATTAGAAGTTGAAGATAAAGCTAGTGGGTCTACGGATGGGATAGACACTCTTATTAAAAAACTAGAACAGTTAGAAAAGCAAATGGATAGTACAATTCCTAAAATGCAAAAGTTGGCTAATAGCTTTGGCGGATTAGGAAACCAAACAAAACAGGCAGGACAATCTACTCCTAGTGGACAAGACACCGGAGGAACTAAAACTCCTACACAACAATCCAATTTAGGTTCAAATGTAATGAGAGGTATCAAATGGGGCGTATTTGCAGCAGGAGCATATGGTGCTAAAAAAGCTATGTCACGTTTGTTAAATGTAGCTAATGATTATATTGAAACTCAAAACTTGTTTGAAGTCGTTATGGGTAATTCTACTAGACAAGCATGGGATTTTGTACAATCGCTTGAAAGTATCGGTGCCAATCAAGAACAAGCCATGCGTTATCAATCATCTTTCTATGATTTAGCCAACTCATTAGGTGTTTCATCTAAAAATGCCTATACATTATCTGAACAATTTACTAAATTAGCATATGACTATGCATCACTATACAATATGGACCCGGACGCTGCTTTCCAAAAATTACAGGCAGGTATTACAGGTACTGTAGAGCCACTACGTAGATTAGGTAAGGATGTTTCAGAAGTAAGATTGCAAGAAACTGCTAGACGTCTAGGTATTCAAGAAAGTGTTCGTGATATGACACAAGCACAAAAAACTGAATTGCGTTATATAGCGATTATGGAACAATCAAAGAGGGCTATGAATGATATGGAGCGTACAATCGACCAACCAGCCAATGCGATTAGGGTACTAAGGGCACAATTGACTTCTTTAGCTAGGGAAGTAGGTTCTTTACTCATCCCAGCGTTGAGTACTATATTACCTTATTTAATTGCATTTATTAAATTTATTAGAACTATCGTAGCTGATATTGCAGGTCTCTTTGGTGTTAAATTAAAACAAATTGACTTTAGTGGAGTTAATTCGCAAATCAATGATACTGCTAAAGGAACAGGAGATACAGCGAAAAACCTTAAAAAATCGGCTGACAATGCGAAGAAATTGAAAGATTATATTCTAGGTATTGATGAATTGAATGTTTTAAATGAAGATGGTACTACAAGTCGTAACACAGGAGCTAGTGGAGCTGGTTCTGGTGGAGGAAGCGTAGGAGATTTAGGGTTGGATTTAAGCAAATATGGATATGATGATTTACTTAAAAATGTTAATTCTAGAGCTGATGAAATTTATAAGACATTCATGAAATGGAAAAAACCTTTAGCTATCGCCGCTGGTATTTTAGCTACTATATGGGGTATTGGTAAAATTACTAACTTCATTAGAGCATTAAAAGGTGTCCAAACCACATCCAACTTTGTAGCAGGTATACAAGGTATTGGAGGATTGGCAAGGGCGTTCTTTGACCTAGCAGGAACAGGTGGCGTTTTAGGTACTGTTGCTACCGCTTTCGTAGGTTTAGGAGATACAATTCTTACATCTATGGGATTTACTATAGGTAGTACATTGGTTGCAGGACTTACAGGTTTAGGTGTTGTATTAGCTGGAGTTGCCGTAGCAGGACTTGCTGTTCATGAAGGTATGAAACCTGCGGTAGATACTGTAGATGAGTTCAGCAATGGAGTTTACAAAGTAAGTGAAACTACAAAATCAAAATTAGAGCCTGTCGTTCAAGAATGGGAAAACGCAGGTAAGAGATTAGCTAAAATTGATTTTAAAGGTGCCGTTACTGATAAGGACATTAGCTATTTGACTAAACAAGCCAAAAAGATGAAAGACAGTATTCTTAATGAATTGAGTAGTGATAGAAACAGTGAATTAAAAGAACTTGATATGATGAAAGGTTTGAAAACTGTAACAGCCGAAGAATATACTGAAATGTTAAATTCTACTAATACTTACTATGATGAAACTCAAAAGAAAGTAGATGACACTTACGCTCGTATTGATGAAATCACTCAAAAATACAAAGGTAAGAATATGCCTATGACACAAGAGGATTTAAACGAATTACAAAGTTTATATGACCAATTAGGTGAAATAGGTGTAACTGCTATGAGTGAAAGTGAACAAGAACAAACATTTATTCTCAATAGATTGAAATATAATCAAAAACAACTTACAATAGAAGCAGGTAGTGAAATGCTTGTAGAAGCAAAGAAAAACCATAAGAAATCTATTGAAGAAGCAGACCAATGGCATGCAGACCAATTAGCATCCCTTGAAAAGAGATATGCCAATGGTAATGGTATGACTAAAGAAGAATACGAAAAACAAAAAGGTATTATTGATAAGGCATACCAAGAACAAATCGCCAATGCTGATACTTCTTATAACGACATCAATACAAGAGTTAAAAATAAGTTAGGTGAACAATACGGTTATATTGATGAAAGCACAGGCAAAATCAAAACCAAATGGCAAATTGCATGGGACAAAATGTGGGGTGTAGTAAGTACAGTTACAGGCGCTATTACAAGTGGTGTTAGTGATTTTGCAGGCGGTATATGGGGCATATTTACAGGCTTATATGATAGCATTATAAGCTTCCAAAAATGGTTTAATAGGAAAGTCAAAGAAATTTTTGGTGGATTAGGTAAATATGCTAAACAATTCAAATGGAATAACCCTAGCACATGGATTTCATGGAGTAGTATGGACCCTGATACGGGAGTAGACATTCCTGTAACTTATTACGGTACTAATTCTATGCAAAATCCAACAGTTACAGCTTTTGCTAGAGGTGGTTTCGTTCCTGCCAATGCAAGTTTCGTATCACCTAGCCAAAGCCTATGGACGGCTGGGGAAGCTGGAAAAGAAATCGTAGGAAGCTATCAAGGCAAGACTACAGTTATGCCACTTGAAAATACAAGCTTTGTGCAATCAATGAAAGAAGCTGTACGTGAAGGTGTGATTTATGCTATGAGAGAAGCAAATAGAGAAAATCCTATAAGGGTTGAAAACAAAGTATATCTTGACAGTAGAGAAATCAAAAGTGCTAACAATACGCAAGATGTCATTCAATCTAATGGATTTATCAAAAGAAGATAGGAGGAATGGTTATGAGTGCACCCTTTATTAAAATAAATGGAGTGCCTCTACCTGCCCCTAAACAAGGTTTAGAATACACAGTTACTACAACTGTTGACTCTGGCCGTAACGCTAACGCACAAGTTACAGGTAGTAAGGTAGGTAGAGACCAATTAAAATTGAGTAATTTAGAATGGCCTCATTTAGATGCGCAAACGTGGGGTAAAGCATTGAGAGAATTTGAAAAATTCAAATGCTATATAGAAGTTGTAGACCCTGTTACGTTAAGATGGATTGGTCGTTATTTCTATCCAGGAGATAGAACATTTACATTATGGAAAGTAGATAAGAATACAGGTATGCCTTTAGAATATATAGATTGTAAATGCAACCTAATTGATATGGGGTATTAGATATGAAAGAAGCAAGTGAAAAGTTTTTAAATGAAATGAATGAGCCTTTTAAGAACAAATGGCTTGTTACTGTAATGATTGGAGCTACCAATAATACCATGCAATCCTTTGGTAATATTACTACGAATGAAAAGCTTACTTCTCTTTCATCTCCTATCAATGATTTATTGAAAAGTAGACCTTATACTCCTATTGCATTATTTGAAAGAGAAACTACATTAGCAGATGGGGCACCTGTATTTTATTCTAAAGACACCTATAGCGGTGTCGTATTCAATAAGGATATTAAAAGTGATACTTCTATCACTTTTAAATATTCTATTGATGAAAACTATGTAGATAGAACTGCTGACGAATTAATCCTTGAATTTGATGTGAACTATCCTAGAACAATCAAAGTCAAATATGATACAAAGGTGTCACCTTATTATGAAACATTGACTTTTGAAAATGAAGGATATAGATTTCAAACTAAAGAGTCTTTTGAAGATATTACTTATTTAGAAATTACAATGAGTGATTTTGTAAACGATAAAATGTTCATTATGAAATCCATGTCTTTTGGAGAGGTTTTGATTTATGACAATGAAGATTTAACGGATGGAAATGCTCTATCTTATAGTGAAGCCACTTTCTTTAAAAGTGATGAATTGCCTTATAAAAAAGCGACTATTGTTATCAACAACCAAAACGACAGGTTCAATATTGAAAACCCAGAGAATGAATTGAAACTTTTAGACAAAGGACAAGAAGTATATTTCATGATAGGTTATGAATACGAAGATGGAACACAAGAATATGTCCAAGGGCAAAAGCTTACCCTTGACAGTTGGACAGTAGACGAGCAACATTTAACATTGAGCGTTATGGATAAATTAAATTCAATCAATGATAGTGTTGATATAGATTGCGATTGTGTCAACGTAGACTATCGTAAATATTTGAATGGAGAACTATCTAAAGGATATGAGGATATTATGGATTTAAGACCATTTAATAAATTCATTCCTCAAGGTTTTCCTGTAATTTATAAAGGATATAGAAAAGAAGCTTTATTGATGATGGCCAATGCTTTTCAAGAAATATTGACGATTGATACTGAAGATAAGATACATTCAAAAGGTTCTTTCACTATTTTAGAAATGCCGTTGAATGTAAACATGGCGGATATTTCAAACCAAGATAGTTTAGCGGAATATTATGATACTGACGTAAGCTCATGGAGAAACTATGCTACGTTTGAAAAAGACTATGTAAAGGCTGATGGTAGTTTTGTATTCCCTATGGCAAACAGTAATGAATTTACAGGATTGATAGGAAACCAAATGAGTGATGAGGATGGAAACATTGATGAAGATATGTCATTCAGTTTGACATTCTGGAACAGACCACCAGAGTATTTCTCAATGATATTCGTCCATCAACACACACCTCAAACATTCAAATATAAAGTGATAAATCCTAATACGGGTAAATCATATTATGAAAGTAGCGAATTATATCATGCCCCTAATGGGAGTGATGTAATCGTATTGAATTTGAAAAACGACTTACCTAATTTCGACAATCTTTCTTACTGTTCTATTGAGGTAACATTCATGTCCATAAATGAAAACGTACCTCATAATACGGTCCATTTGAAATATGTCAAGATGGAAAACCTAGAAGCATATGAATTGGATGAAAGTCAATATGTAGATAATTATCCTGCCGTAACTGTCGATACTTCAATTAGAAATATGATTATCAAAGTGGACAATTATCAATCTGAACAGCAAAGAAACAAGATTTTTGAGCAGGAAGTTACTTTCCCATCCAAAGGGTCAAGTGTTGAAGTGGAACTCAGTTCACCTTGTTTTGACGTAGGATTAGGAAACGAATGGGATGTAGGATTTAATGAAAGTGGTACATTGTCTCTTGACAATGGAGAAGTGACAGTTTCAGCGATAAGTGGTAAAATTAAACATGTAAGATTAACTCTTAAATCTAGTGCTAGTAGTTTGACTCAAAGTATTACTCTTTATGCCGTAGGCTCTCAAACTGTATCGACACAGGACGAGTATCAATTGGCTAAAATAGGAAGTACGCTAGAAATGTCAAACAATCTTCTTCCTATGGCTTATCAAGGTTCATGGACAAGTGACATAGCCGAATGGTATCAAAGAGAAGAAACCAAAGACAAATTATATTCTTTCAATTATCTAGGAAACCCTATGCTAGAAACGGGAGATACCATCAAGATTAAGAATAAGCTAGGAGATGAAATCCTCACTAGAATTGAAAAACATGAATTGACGTTTAGCGCAGGAGGTTTAAGAGGATATATAGAAGGGAGAAAAGTGTAATGGCTAATAGAATACCACCAGAAGCAAATTGGACAGCTTCTAGTTATATCAATGCGGATGATTATAATAACCTATGTACACATATCTATTGGATTTCACAAGAGTTGAGTGTGTTCTACCCTATTGGAGATAATTTTGACGATATGGACACGAGCGGTGGGAGTATAAGCTCCCCTGCCGTGAGTTATAATGATTTCCCTACACCGAACAGATGGAATTTGATTGAAGATAAGATTGAGTTACTAGACAATCTTACGGGTAACATTGTAGGGGTAGGAGAAAAGAAAACATTTCAAGAAGGGGACAAATATATCGATTACATTGAATTGAATAGATTGACAAATGCTATTAGAGGGTTTTATAATTTATTTGATAGTTTATGGAATAATAGAGTAACATTACCTTTTACTCTAGGAAATTATGGAGGTATTGAGGTATGAGTTTGAAAACTGATTACGTAGATGAAATTTTGCAAGAGGGTGAACAGAGAAAATATAATTTGATAGATAACAATGGTGCTGCACTTTATTCTAATGTGAGATTAGAAAAAGCTTATACTCCTAAACAATATGGAACTAAATTTTCAGCCGAAGATGTAAATAGTATTACAAAAAGTATTAATGATATGATGGCTGAAATAAAAGAAATTGAAAAAAATAAAGAATGGAAATTAGCTGGTTACGTTGAGGGACATGAAGGAACAATAAACGTAGATGTTTCTAATTGGAATGAGTGTATGATTACTGTTGGACTAAAGGGAGACGATACCTCAAACAAACGTGTATTAGTATCTACTGTTATCCCTAAAAATTTATTTGCTATAGGACATGTATTTCAAACTGAAGGTAGACATCAAGCATTTTACAGTGATACTTATAGAGGTGGAGTGGACTTTATTTCTAGCAACCAGCTTAGGCTTTTTGCTTCTTCATATTCTTCGGTTCGTTTATATTATCGTTAAATTTTTAGAAAGGGATATTAAATTATGAACGAAGCAAGTATCTCATGGACAGTAATTTTAGCGTTAGGAACAATTATAGGTTTATTCTTTACAGTAGGGAAGCCTATCATCAATCTCAATTCTACTATTACTGAATTGATTACTCGTCTTAAACGTATGGAACATGATTTAGATGAATTCAAGATACACAATCATGATGCACATAAGAAACTCCACGGTAGAATAGATGAAGTAGAAGATGATGTAAACGATATTAAACAAGACGTAGAAACTATCAAGCGTGACGTGATTCCCATTACCAAATAGAAAAAGTACCTTTACATGGGTACTTTTTTGATGTTATAATGACAATATAAAGAAAGGGGGTATTCATATGTTCAAGATGAAAGATAAAACATATGACATTCTTAAATATATCGCTCAATATGTATTACCAGCTTGTGGCACTTTATATTTTGCTCTAGCAGGTATCTGGAATTTACCATATGGTGAACAAATCATAGGTACTATCACAGCCGTAGATACATTTTTAGGCGTGTTATTAGGAATTAGTACAAATACCTACAACAAGGAACAATAGGAGGAGTTTAGAATGGGTAATATTGAAAAAGCCGTGTCATTCATGGTTACTGTAGCCAAAGATGACTCTCATGGCTATGACCAAACACATAGAAATGGTGGGATTGATTATGATTGCTCGTCATTAGTAGGTACGGCATTAAATCAAGCAGGATTTAATGTCAAGAAGTCATCTACTACTAGAACATTGAGAGCACAATTATTAGCTTGTGGATTTAAAACTGTTTCAGTTGGTGGTGCTCGTAAACGTGGTGACATTTTCTTAAAAGAAGGACATCATGTTGTTATGTGTACGGATGCAAACAATATTGTTCACGCATCTATCAATGAAAAAGGAACTACTACAGGTGGTAAACATGGAGACCAAACAGGCAAGGAAATTTGTGTTAGAAGTTTCTATAATTACAAAGGTGGTTGGGATTATCACTTTAGAATTAGTGATGCGGTTTCAGTTCCCTCACAATCTTCTTTGACTGAAAAGCAAATTATTTCTCTAGGTCAACAACATACTATCAACTTCACAGGACATAGTATTACAGTTGATGGTATCAATGGTCCTAACACAAAAGCAAATATTATTAGATGTTTCCAATGCGCTATGAACCATGATTACCATTCTGGTTTAAAAGTAGATGGAGCATGTGGTAAAAACACTATTAATGCTTTAGGAAAACATTATGTCAAATTAGGGGAATGTCAAGAAATGGTAAGAGCCGTACAAGTTGCTCTATACTGTTATGGTATCTATCCTGGTAAAACTGATGCAATCTTTGGTGACAATACTAAATTAGCTGTTATTCAATTCCAAAAAGCTAAAGGCTTAACTGTTGACGGTGTAGCTGGTAAGAATACAATCATGGCTTTAATGGGAGTATAAATTAAAAGAAAGATGGGTAATTGTTATGAAAAACAAAATATTATATGAGCGTTCTTTACGAACGTGTATCATTATGTTAGTAGTATGTATCGTGTTTAAGCTATTCGGTGTAAAATGGTTTGACTTGAACACGAGCATACCGATATTACAAGAATTAGATGAAATCATAAGTGATAACTTGATACTGTCATTCTTATACAGTTTGATATTTTTATCTATAGATAATTTCTTTATTTTGGGCGTCGCTACTAAAACGAAACCTACGGATATGGTTATATGGAGTTTAAAATTTATACCTTTAAACATCCTATTAATATTCAGTAAATATTATATTAACAATCCTCTTATTGATTTTGTTTTATTATTGTTAATGTCTTACATTATAGATAATAAAAGTATAAAAAGAATTATATGTTATAATTTATTAAATATCGTTTATCAATTAATATCTATATTTATTAAAAATGTAGGTATGATTGAATTGACAGGTATTGTAACAACTACATTATTGATGATAGATTATTATATAATGTTGGCTATTACATATTTATTTCAATTATTAGGAGGTAAGGATTTATGGTATTCCCAAGTTATTTCTTCTTCCCTAGTCACAAAGCTATGGAAAAAGCGTTCAAAAAATTATTTAGAAAATAAAGGAGACAATTAAGATGGGTAAACGTGATAAAGTGATGTTTACGATATTCGTAGTCATTGTTCAAGTTTTACAGTTTCTATTAGTTTACTCAATAGCATGGTTGAATAACCGAACTATTGAGTTTTTCTTTATATTTTTCAGTTTTCAAATAAATAGAATGATGTTTGGAAAATCATATCATGCGGATAGCTTATCTAAATGTACATTGATTACATTAGTAATATTTTATCTATTAATCAAAGGAGTTATTCCTTTAAATATATCATTATTTGCCACTCCTCTCTTTGGGGTATATCTATCATACGTACTGAACATTATACAGGAACTGATAGACAATCAAGAAGTTCCTAAACCATTTGTAAAGAAGAAATTGAGAGAACAAATTAATACATTAAGTATTGATGATAGTATTTCATTAAAAATGATTGACTACTACCCTACTTGGGAATCTTTAGTTGGTCAACAAGCTACAAAAGATTTTAAGTTTACTTATCAAGGGAAATTGTACAAGGTTATTCAAGGTCACACATTTAGTAGTGCTTGGATTCCTAATAATGGGACAGAAAGCTTATATATTCGTATTGACGAAGAACATGACGGGGATGTGTATGACCCTGTTCCTTATGAAGGCAACATGGCTCTCGTAAATGGTAAATATTATACCCAATATGGGGTAGTTTATCTATGCAACAGAGACACAGGTGTTGCGGTATACCATCCTTTAAAAGATTTAGTAGATATATATGTAACAGTTGTAAATACCGAAAATATTTAATAAAAAGTGTGTTCTATGCTAAATAGGACGCACTTTTTTGGTAAAATGACACTAAAAAGCTACTATATTTCCTTTTGAAAAGTGGTATAGTAATAGTCGAGGAGGAGATAGGTATGAATAATTTTTACAATCCCGTACAATCAAGAGTCGACTCGTTAATACAACAAAAAGCTATGATAGAGCAACAGCTACAATCGCTCCAACAAATGAATAGTGTACCTAACATCAATATCAACAATATGCCACCTCAACCACAAACAAACTTTGATTTTAATGGTAAATGGGTGGATGGAGAAGAACAGGCTAGAAATGTCGTTAACAATAATCTCCCTTTGATTTTATTTGATAACAATAATCCTGTCTTTTATATGAAGAATATGGATGGGACTTTTAAAAAATTTAGATTTGAGGAAATCGTAGAAGAAAATCCTGCAAACTCCAACAATGAACGTATGGATATGTTAGAAGCTAAAATGGACACGATTTTAAAAGCTCTACAAGGCAATACGGAAGAAGTACAACAAAATGTGCCTACCGAACAAAAACCTCCTCAAAACGCTAGAAAAGGGGGTAAAACAAATGGCTAACCCTTTAAAGTCTTTCATGGGTGGAGGTTCAAATCCACTAGGTGGCATGATGAGCCCTCAAAATATGCTCATGAATATGCTGAAACAACGTAACCCTCAAATGTTTAGTCAAGTAAATCAAATGATGAACAGTGGGGTCAATCCAAATGACTTCATGAAACAAATGGGAGTTACACCTCAACAAATGGAAATGGCTAAACAACAAGCCAAAAGAATGTTTGGTAACAACATTAAATTCTAATGTGGTTATAAATATATTATAGAAAAGGAGAGAGGTCTTATGACAGATACAGGAATGGGTATTCAACCTACTTACAATCTAGCTGAAAGAGACAATGATGGTTTCGGTGACGGTTTTGGTGCATGGTTCTGGGTTATCCTAATTTTATTATTTTGTAATAATGGTTGGGGTAACAATAATGTCACTAATGACGCATTACTTGATGGTGAGTTCATTAAACGTGATATTTTTAATACTAACCAAAACGTTTCTAACTCTGCTTGTCAAACTCAACGTGATGTATTGGAAAGTCGCTATACTACTCAATTAGGTATGCAAAACCTACAAGCTAGTCAACAAGAATGTTGCTGTACAACTCAACGTGCGATTGACAACGTAGTAGCACAAGATTATAAAAACACTTGTGAAATTACTACAGCAATCCATGCTGAAGGTGAAGCAACTAGAGCCTTAATCAATGCTAACACAATGCAAGAATTAAGAGATAGATTAGCCGATAGAGATAGAGAATTATTAACTGCTAATTTCCAATTATCTCAACAAGCACAATCAGCTAACATTATCAGTACATTACAACCTACACCTAAACCAGCATATCTTACTTGCTCACCATATTATACTTATAATAGTGGTGCTTGTTTCGGTAATGGTTGCGGATGCAACGGAACAAATTTATAATCTAATCGCATGGCGATATTAGGTTTTATCAAACCTTTGGATTAAATAATAAAAGAACAGTTCAAAGGACTGTTCTTTTTGCTTAGAGAGGAGAAAATTATATGATTAATAGTATAGGAGTGGCTACTCAAACTGTAGCCGTAAATCAAAATGTCTTGTTTCCAACTGACAGAGTAAGAACACGTTCATGTCAATGTGCTTGTAGAGGATGGTTGGCTCATGATTTAGGAAGTGGACTATTCACTTTAACTAAACCAGGTATTTATGAAATCGAATACAACGCCAATATTACATCCGCCACGACAGGAGTCGCTTCATTGGATTTAGAACTAGATGGAGAAATCATTGGTGGAACTAGAAGTATCTATACTGTAGCTACAGCAAATGCTTTAGGTAGTGTAGGAGGTAGCACATTGGTTCAAGTGCCTTGTGGAGCTTCTTATATCATCTCTTTAGGAAACAACTCCGCTTTACCTTTAACTGTTCAAGATGCTAATATCATCATTAAGAAATTAGCATAATGAATAATAATTTAGATTTTCTAGACGTTATCACATTAGCTTCATTTATTCTTCAAATACAAAACAATGATGAGTTGCATAAACAAGCTAGTAATGATGAAGTCATAGAAAATCTTCATAATGATATTGCAAGTTTAATGATTGAAAATCGGCAACTTTCTAAAAAGATAATAGAACAGAACGAGGAAATCATTAGACTGTTAAAGGAGAATAAGATATGAGCATGAAGGATATGTACCAAAGAGCAATGAACCATCCAGAAATCATTGAAAAGATGATGGAAGATTTCGATATAGCTATGGAAATAATCAAAGCTGAACATCCAGAACGTTATCGTGACATCAAAACAAATCTTTATATTTTAATCAATGGTTATCATTTCGATAAGGAAACATTAGATGATGTTTACGAAGATATGATAAATGATGATGGCTCACAAGTACCTAAATGGAGCGTAGAAGAAACAAATTCAGTAGCACGTAGTAATGGTATCTCTTTCAGAGATTTCAACGAATATGATTGGAATTACGCTATGAATATGATATATAGTGACTATTGTGAAGTGTTGGGAGATAACGTAACATCCTATGTACGTATGGCTCACAAATTCTTGAACGATAAGGATGCACCAGAAGGCAAGGCGTTGAGATACGCAATGTGTATGAAAAAAGACTACAAATAAATGTAGTCTTTTTTTGCATATTCGCAACCAAAATGTTTTAACAGAGAAGTGAGAGGTGATGGGTAGTACCTCTCACATATATTATTTTAACATACATATTTATTGTTGTAAACATCATTTAGCAATTTTTTTATTTGTTCAAAATCATTTGTAATGATTGCTATTCCACCTGCATTGTTTATCTTTCGACATTCTATTTCCTGTTGTTTACTTGGCCGTCCTGTTCCATCTTCTCTTTTAAGTTCTAAACCTATCAATCTTCCATTGATACACACCAATATGTCTGGCACTCCACTTCTTTGTGAAGCGTTCCCACCGATATTTAAAAACCACGCTTTTTCTTTAAACGTGGTTTTGATATATGTTTCAACCTTCTTGACTAGGTTTGACTCTAAAGGCGACCTATTAAAGGTCATCTTCTTCATTTTCTACTTCCTCAACAGTTTCTTCATCCGCTAATCTAATGATTTTTTTAATGTTAGCATAAACATATCCGTTTTCATTATCTTTAGGGTCTGAATGTTTGACTTCACATACTAAATGTTTATCAACTAATTTTGGTAAGTCTTTAGATAAACTGAAATCTTCTAAAGAACTGTCTCCTAAAGCTGTTCTTGCTAAAATTGAGAATAATACTAACCCAATAGGGTTTGTATCTGTTTTCTTTAATTTTCTAGCTAAATCATAAGTTTGTTTGATTGTTCCACCATTTTCATGTGAAAATACAACTTCAATTTTTGTTGGTTTTGCTTTTGGCATTGCTTTCGCACTGTCAATTTTTAAAACTACATCTTCTCCTGCTGGTACTAATTTAAATTCGCTTTCTACTAAATGAATTGTGTCCATAATCTCTAATCTCTCTTTCTCTATTTTTTCTTTCTCAATGTTAATGTTTCTTTTGTTGATTTGATTTCATACTTGTCTAACACTCCGTCAAGTTCCATTGCTTCAACATCATAAGAAACAACTTCTTTAACTGTTTTAGATAGTGTATAGTTACCTAAAACTGCTTTTGTATCGTTATCTCCCATTTGTGAAGATAACTGTTCTTCGATACCATTTTCACAAGCCTTTAATTGCTTTTCTAAATCCGCTAGACCTGTTTCTTTTTTAATGGTATCTATTTTAGCGATAAGTTCATTGGCTTTTGCAACCAAATCGTTATCGTCTAAATCATTTTGAGGTTTTGAAGTTCTTAAAATATCTAAATATTCTTTGTCCTTCATTTCATCAAATACAGGACTGAAACCTGTCTTGATATGTTCATCATACCACTTATTGGCTAATTCAATCAAGCCTTTAATGTTATAATGGTTTGCAGGGATTTCATCCCCTTTTTCTAAAACAACGATTTCCCCATCTGTAATATCAATATATGTTTTATTCACATCATATGTAAATAATTGTGTATTGCTATCATCTACTACAAAGTTTTGAGGATTGTTATAATCATCATCTTTTAAGAATGATACAACTAAATGCACTCTTTTAGCACCTTCTAAATAAGCATATTCCAATGCTTGACATAAGTAATAAACAGGGGGATTGTCCACCCAATCCTCTGCACGTTTGGTAGTCTTGTATTCAAAAATATCTGATACCTTACCGCTAGGACGAACAAGTTTGCTATCCCACATACCACCGTGGATTTTTTCATTAGGATAGAAGTCATATTTGACTTCATTGTATCTATTACCGAAAAATTCTTCTGGCGATAATACGTTTTCACTAATTTGTTCTTTAGTCCATTCAATTTGTTTTGGTTCAATAGCTTTACCAGCTAAAGTATAAATCGTATCTTCAAATGGAGGTCTAGCACATTTAGTAATTTCACACCACATTTGAAAAGGTGTATTCCATTTGTTAAGTCCTAGGATACCAGCTAATCTGGTACCTGTGACTTTTAATTTACTTCTCGGTTCTCCATCTACTAAAATAATTCTTTTCCCATCTTCACTATATTTCCAATCTAAACCCATCTGTCTCACTCCTATTCGATTCTATCCATACCATATTCTTTTGCACATTCATGTTCAATTCTGCATCCTCGTGCTTCTTTCCATCCTGGTGCAAAATAAACTACATCTGCTGTAGAAAGCATTTCAATTGCTTTTCCTAAAAACCATAATGGTTTTGCATCTACAGGTGCACCCTGAAAAAATGAATCGATTACTTCTACAGGTTCTCCAATTATCTTTTCAGCTTCTTTAATAGCCTTTTCTCTTTCAGCTAATATTTCTTTATCTGTTTTTCCTGCCATTGGCTGTGATATAAATAATTTCATTTATGCATCCTCCTATTCAAAAAATACCCAGTCATCCGCTAACATATCTGTTTGTGATGGTGCCCAAGGTACAATATTTTTCTTTGCATCTAGATTATCAGTTTGTAAATTAGATGAATCTATACAAACAAAAGGATTTGTTGTTGCATCTGTTTCACATAAATGAATAAAAATTCCTTTACCATTCCAACCTTTTCTAGCAAGTTTCATCCCTCTTTTTAAATATTTGATAGCTTCATCAAAACCAAAAGTAACTTCTCCACCTAATTCTGGGCAGTTTTCTTCATCAGCAAGAACCCATCCATCATCAAGAATATTAGATAACGTATAAATAACTCTTTCAGTTTCTCTAATATCCATTTCTTTGCCTTCTTTAGTATGCATGATTACTGTTTTCTTTTCATCATCCCAATACCAATAGCCACCCCATGAAGGTAATTTCATTTTCATTCCTTGTTTCATTAAATCAAATGCTTTTTTAAATTCCATAATTATTCTCCTTCTAACATTTAATACATTTATTTTCAAATTTCTTATATGCGTCGAAATATAATTCTTTTTTATCTCCATTGTAAGTCAATTCGTAATACATACCATCCGATAATGTACTTGATAATAATGCTTTACTGTTTTGAAGTGTCCTACATGACCAAACAACATAAACATCAAATTTTGGAACTTCGTCACTTTTATCTAAATGTTCGATAATATACTTGCTTACTTCTCTTTTGCATGATTCAATAAATTTTCCACCATCCATCTTAATTTCCTCCTATTAATGAGTAGGTATCTTAATCGATACCTAACTCATCTGCTTTTTCTTCAATCTTTGTCATCATAGAAACTGCTTTTGTTTTAGTTAAAGCCATTTCGCCTTTTTTGAATTTTTCAAGGTTGGCTAAAGTTTTTTCACCATATCCTGGTTTCTTTTCTTGACAAGCTTTGATTAAATCAATCATTTCATCTACATAAGCCATAGTTGGTTGGTCGTCATTTACGACTTCTTGTTTAGCTTCTTCTCTTTCTTCTTTAGTTGGAGGGGGTGTAGGTTTAGATTTTTTAGGTTCATCCTTTGTTACATTTAAAGGTTTTTCTTCCGCTTTTCTATCTTCTTTAGCTAACTCTGGGTCGATTTCATCTTGTGTTTCTGGTAACAAGAAGTTATTCAACACGAAGTATTTGATAGCCATTGTTTCAGCTTTATAAATACCCTTATCCAAATTGTCACTACCTTCTGCAATAATTGGATAATCTTCAAATTCACCTGTATCTGGGTCAATCAAACTCATATTCCCTTGAATGGTAATCAAGTTCATATTTCTAGTTTTTTCAAGAGGTGTGAATAATCTATTTACAATAGATAATTTGTAAATCAATCCAACTTCTCTACATCCTTGACCTAAAACTTTACGATAATAAGATGACTTGATATATTCATATCCTTGTGCGTCATTATACCCATCTGTAATGTAAGGTTGTTTTGCTAAATATAGACCTAAATCAAAAATTTTTTTGTATAGAGCAGGTCTTGGCTCTAATTTTGTTTTAGCTACTGCCATTTTCTTTTTCTCCTTTGTTTTCTTATTTTCTTTAATGCCTAGAAAATCATTTATTCTTTTCTTTGCAAGATTAATATACCACTCTTTGTCAATAGTGTCAATAGTAATTTTACAAGAATTGTCTATAAGTGCATGGGGTGGACAATTTTGAATTGTATCTTTTCTAATAAAGAAATCTCCTTTTTCATCCGTTTCCCATCTTTTCTTATAGCTTTTCTTTCCTTTTTGGTTAATGTAATATCTTACATCTTCATTTTCATCTGTAAACAAATCTACCCTTTTTACTTTTTTAAGTACACCTAAAGTTTCATCTTTAACGGCATAAATACGATTTACTCTTTGCACTTCTATTTCTTCACCATTTACATAATAGACCGTCTTATCATATTTACTTCCTGTTTTTCCAATCAGTTGAAATTGGAAGGGGTCATTACAAGCCATAATTGTATCTTCTACGGGAACATCATTGATGAAATAATCAATGATAGCTTTCGCTACAATAGAAAATGAATTATGCTTGAATGATGGTTTATAATCACTCACATAAGCACCTTTTACTTTCAATGAACCATCTTCTTTTTCAAGGATATAATTGTTTACGTCCTTGATAATATAGCGCTTGATACCCTCAATTTCTAATTCTAGACGTGTTCTCTTTTGCCATTCGTCCATAACTGCATTGGCTATATCCATTTCGCTTTCATGAATAATAAAAGCTACACCATCCGTATTTACATTGGTAAGTCTAATCGTCTTACATTGCTTACATAACTCAACACATAAATCCGTCAATAGTAACTGTCCTGTGACACATACTGAACGACCATTACGTGGGTCATAACAATCACTAAACTGATGTAATGAAATACCATAAACTGTATTGATAGGCACTTTAAGAGAATTTGCTATTCTCTTGTCACCTCTATGTTTAGCGTCAATACGTTCTTTCTTCATATTGAAGAATTTATTAGGGTCTGGTACTGCACGGCTCGTAAGTTCATATTCTTCCATCAATGACGGATATAGGGAAGTTACGTCTGCAATCTTTTGAACATTTCCATTCTCGTTTACAATGATTTCATTTTGAACACTCGCATGAACACCACCCCATGCGAACACCCATTCCAAACCTAAAAAATCAATTTTAAGTTTCTTATTGAAAAGTACCTCCGTAGGGATATTTTCATCAAAAGCTTGGTAGAAAAAATCCTTTACTTCTTTAGGGATATTATCCCAATTTACTGTGTCTGGAAACTGAATATCTCTTTCGTCATTAAACTCACATCTTTCAGCACCTAAAGAGATACTTGCTAACTGTCCATTTGTTCGATATAAGGCTTCTTCTGGTGTCAAACCTTCTCTTGTACCATTGAATACTTTAGCCTCTAGATAGTCCATTCTTTCGTCAATTAGACGTGATGTAGAGTCGACATCATGATGACAATAGAATAACATTTCGTCAAATTCTTCTTTGGTCCACGGATGGTCTATCTTGAAATCTACAGTTGACTCTTGAATATCCATGAGCATATTACCTTCAAGTTCCTTTAAGGACTGTCTCAAAGGCATATCCAACATGAGGTCGCTTGTTGGTGGTATTTTGATGTACGGTTGGTCGAATGGATATGTCCATCCATCTTGATGTTCCTCGATAATATAATCGTTAATATCCTTAATAAAATCTGGTGTATAATGGTTTAAAACACCTTTGAGAATATAATTATCATAATGCTTATTGTTATATCCTACATAGATAAAATCATGCTCATTGATGAAATCCTCTACACCTTGGACATCATTATGAAAATCATAGAACTGCCCTGTCTGTCTATCTTTGATACATAACAACCAATCGTAGGCTGTAACTTCAAAGTCAAAAGCTACTAATCTACTTTTCCACCCATCATCTTGTTTTCCCATTCTTCAATCTCCTCTTTATAAAAATAAATTCTCCCATTTACAGGTAATTTATGATAAGGTAGACCTTTCATATCTTTCCATCTGTCAAGGGTTCTCTCACAAATCCCCCAACGTTTCTGTAAATCTTTTTTAGTCAATTTTTCCATTTAAATCATCCTTTCTATGTTCTTTAAAATATTCAATATCAAATTTCTTTTTACGCAAACGATACTCCCCTTTAAACAAACATCCTTTGTTGCAACAATTTGCCACATAATGAGGAGTAGCGTCATATTCTAGACCTATATCTTTTGATATACCCGTAAATAATACTCTACCTCTAGTATCTAATACTTCACAGGTTTCTTCTTTATTCTTTGGTGTAGGCAGATAATTTTCAGCTAATATATCAAAATATTTTTCAATTTTGAATTTTCCACCCAATTGTTGGTATTCACAAAATTTAGGTGAACGTAGATACATAGCATAAAAATCCTGCAACATATCCGCTTCTTCTTTTTTGTTTATCACAATATCTCTCCTTCCTTAATTTCATAAAATTTATAAGGCTCAATCTCAATGAAATCGTCTACTACAATAAATTTGTATTCACATTTGATTGATAAATAAAGGTCTTTATCATCTACGAGAAATTCTCTTTCAAATCTCCCTAAATCCTTACCTTTGTTGTTGATACCAATGTACTCCGCTATCCTAGGCTCATCTAGAATTTTGAAATTGTCATTGGCTTTCAATATATCCAGCCATGATTGATAGAGTTTAGAATTGAGACGAATACCATAAAATCCTTGACGGTCTGGCTTCTTTAAATCCGTACCGAATTTCTTTTTGTCATGCGCTATTCTTCTATAGTCTTTAGTCGTAGCAATCTTTAAGGATTGCTTTTGAGTACGACTGTCGGTATAAGGGAGAATAAGTTCACATTGAATATCCTGTTCTTTTCTAAACTCTTTAAGCAGTTTAATAGCTTTTTGAGTATTATTCAGATACCTAAAGTAATCTGAATAAAGCCTATGCCATGATGGTATCTTAAACGTTCTCTCTATCATTTTCATCATCCTTTCTAGGACATCCAGAAAGAAACTCATTAGGTATAAAATGCCTTGTTGTGTCCATCCCTAATGTGAAATCAATTAATAAAGATTTTTCTCTACATTCTTGTAAATGCTCACAAAAATCACATCTAGTGAATTGTTCCATTTTATCACATCCTTTGTCTAAAGTTATCTAAAGCTTCTACATTGAAGTCAATCCCATTTGAAACACGTTCGTAAATATCTTCTTCTACAGTATCTTTTGTAATCAACCAATGGTAACTGCATTTGCTAGTTTGTCCATTCCTATGTATACGTGCCATAGCTTGGTCGATAACTGTACTTGATTGGTTCGGCTCATAGAAAATCATATTACTAGAAGCAAACAAATCAATTCCTGCATTGGCTGAACGATATTGACATACGATAGCTTGAATATCCTCGTTCTCTTGAAAATCTTTCCATATTGACTTGTTTCGTTGCTTACCATCTAATGTTACATAATTAATTTTCTTCTTCTCTAGAAGCTTATGAATTTGAGAAAGAGAATAAGTAAATTCGGCAAAGATAACGAGTTTTCCATTCAAACTGTCGATAAGTTCATCTAGCATTTTTATCTTCTCACATTTAAGTTCATGAAGTTCTTGATAATCGTCTATTACAAAGCCACTGCATAACTGTCTTAACTTCACAATGACGGACATAGGATTTCCTATATTCATATCAAATTCTTCTATGAAGTTTTCTAAAGCTTCTTTATACTTTTTCTTTTCTTTTAACTCACAATCAATGATGTTTGGAGGTAACATATCTGGTAAATCAAGACATGACTTCTTATCTATATAATACGCTTTTTCACTTATTTTGTCTAGTAGTTCTTGAATATTTCTATACTTAACTATTATTTTCACATAAGTACCAGGTAATTGTCTTTGTACAGTATAATGTGCTAGAAACTCGTTATAAGTTCCTAGATAATTAGGAAGAATAAAATCAATTTGAGAATAATAATCCTCATAGTGTCCATTATGCATAGGTGTACCTGTCATAATATACCTGTATTTGCTCATATTTTTAAGTTTATGAATAAATTTAGTACGTTTGGTATTTCTATGTGCTATACAATGTGACTCGTCCAATACGATACAATCCCATGCTTTCTCGTACTCTTTTCTTCTCCATACGGTATCATAAGATACGACAACTAAATTTTTAAGATGTTTCCTTTTTCTTTTTGGAAATTTTTCAATATCTCTATACCATGAACCTTTAGTTGAAGCAGGGCATATAACTAAAGCGTTTTCTATTTCTCTAGCCATAAATAGGTTGCATAAATGACAAAGAACTCCTAAAGTTTTACCAGTTCCTTGCTCACAAAAAAACGCAAAACTTTTATTTTGAGTAGCTAATTCCACCATCTTTTTTTGGTGACTAAATAATTTTACCACGATATTTCACTTCCGCTTCTTTTCTAATTTGAATTGCTTCATCTAAAGTTTCAGTTCTTCCCAAATATTTATTTCTACCTTTTAAACTAATTGAAACATACCATTTGTTTCTTGCTTTGTCATATCTAACACCATGATAACCACTAGTATTATTTTTATACATCGACATATTATTCATATTTTCTTGATGACTACATATCCTTAAATTATTTCTTCTATTATCACACACACCACTTTTTACAGGAAAAATATGGTCTATTTCTTCTTTTTCAGAAGGGTTCATAATTGCCCTATGAAAAAATAAAGATTTTCTTTTGTTTTTAGTATGAGCATACCCATGTTTGTCTTCTCGCCAACAATATTTTTTAACTATTTCTAAATCTTCTTTATCACATATGAAAAACCTATCAACATTTGAAAATTTAACAAATACAACATTATTAAATAGGAAGTAATCGTTATACTTCCTATTTCTTTCTATTAATTTTTCTCTGAAATAACACCCGCAACTTTGAACTCTTCCAGATATTAAATCTGTTTTAGTAACTAATTTTTCTTTTCCACAATTACATCTACATAGAAAATAATGTCTTTTACTTTTCGTTCCTTCTTTTATCATTATCCCCATATCTTTTACAATTTTTAATCTACCATATCTTTTTTCCATTAATATCACCTCTTGTCATTATTTGTAAGTAAATGAAGTATTTGTTTTTGGTGTTTAAATAGTTTCATTATTCATCAACCATTCTTTCCATTACATCCACCCCAATTCTTTACATTGTTGATTGATAGCTCTTAACATTGCTACATCCGTCTTGATAGCACTATTCCATGTGTTGTGATAAGTGAAAATATTGTCTTTGAATTCAACTGTAAATATATCAAAACCGCTATTATCATCTTCATTGCCTATTGCTTTTTCATAAACGATATGTTCTTTTCCATAGCAAATTGATGTATTTTTTCTAAAGCCTAATTCCTTGAACATTTCAAACGCTGTCATTCTATCCACCCCAATTCCTTTATTTATTGGTTGATAGCTTTCAATTCCTTTGGAAATATTGCTTTACCGCTAATTTCAATTAATTGCTGATTACCTGTATAAAATGTAATAAAACGACCATGCATTACTTCTGTATAGGTAATTGCTCTTAATTCATCCCCCATACATTCTTTTGTTATTTTTGGATACCCTGTTTCTTTAAACATTTCTTGTGCTGTCATTATCTTTCACCTCCTTTAAGAGCGTCTTGTTGAGTTACAATACCGTCTTTGTTTCTAAAAAAATCTTTTGCTTTGCTTTCTTGTGTTTTTCTAAATCTTAAAAGTCTTTCAATATAGACATCTGCAAATACCCATGCTTCATTGAGTGTATTAAATTTACCTATCATTTCATGTCCTAAATACACTCTATATTCCAAATAGTCATGTTCTATTGAAGCATAAATATTAATTTTATTATTAAGATATTCATCCATATAATTCATTTTAATTTTCTCCTTTACTAGCAATTATCACAGATAAATAATCACAATTACATCTTTCATCTGCACCATATGAAGATACATATACAACTTTAGAGTTTAGATATTTCTTTTCAACCTCTTTTACATGAACCCCTTTTTCTGATATTCCCGTATGAGCATCAAAAATAACTAGCATATTTGAACTATTAACATACTTCAATAATTTCTTTAATTTCATTTCTATTTTCCTCCATTATCATTAATCATTCCGCATATCCTCCTACATTTACCACGTGGGGGTCGTTAAGTGTGAAAGCACTGACATTTACATGAATTTCTTCTTTTGTAATATATTTATTGAAAGAATCTTTTCTTTCTTCTTGCCACATATATTCAATTTTTTCTTCTCTAAACTTCATTGCTTCATCTAGAGTATCGAATACCCCAAAAATAGCAGGATATGAACCATAAGGTTGATAATAAGTTTCTCCGTACACAATATAAACCAAATTGGATTTTTTGTGGAGACAAGCTTCATTGAAATCACATTCTATACACCAATCTATAGCGTCACAAGGAACTTTTACTCCTTCTACTCTACCAATTTTTTGCATTATAAATCATCATCCTTCCATTTCAAATTCATTACTAATTCTTTAAATTCTTCATAAAAAGTATTAAAACCATCCCAATCATAGAATTTTGTACTTCTTAAATGATATTTCCCTACAGTGTCTACAATATAATAAAATCTATAGTAGTTACCTTTTACACCTACTTGAATATCATTTACATCCTTGTAAATCATGGTATCACCATCTTTGAGATATGTTTCAAATCCCCTTTGGTTCATCCATTGTTTATCTATCAAACCTAAACCCATCTTAATTTACCTCCTTATATACTTTTAAAGTTTCAGTTCCTTTTTCTAAGGCTTCTTCATGTGAAGATACATAGACATCAATCTTATTACCTATGATTTTATTTCCTGTATCTTCTGCTGTATATTCTATCCCTTCTATGATTACTTTACTGTCAAGTGGTATTACATTAGGGTCTACTGCTATTGTGTGTTTAGGACGAGGAATTGTACCTCTATAAGTGATGTTCCCCCATACTCCATTACAAATATCACAACCACAATAATAAGTAATTTTAAACTCTCCTATACACTCTACAGTTTTAACTTCATGCACTACATAAGGTTCTTGATTTAACAGTATATGACACATAGTATCGACTGTCTTTTTCTCTTTCACAATTTTGTTATATTTAGTAGTCAAATCATTATAATCTTCTACTAAATTTTTATGTTTATAACTGACAAAAATAAGAGAAAATAACGTTATCCATGTCGCTATGGTTGATAAAACTTTTTCATATTTTCTCACAAATCCTCACCCCATCTTTGTACAAAATCAAATGGATACTGAATAAACTCAAAACTCTCATAACTAACCTTCTATAAATTCTTTCAATTTGTATTTGATAAAGCAAAGACTGACTTGTGGTTTAGCTACAGACTTACGAGTATCAACTCGTAGCTTGTCTATAGTTCTCACTTCACTAAAATTCAATCTAGACTTTGTTTTTCTTCCATTGATAATAACAGGAATGTCCATTTCAGGTGGAGCAGGACACTCATCTTTGATACTTGTTGATGGAATAACAAGAAATTTTCCTATCATATCTTTAACAACATAACACCAATGTCCAAAGCACATTTCAAGAGGGAAACCCACATCTAATTGAACGTAGACCATATCTCCCTCTTGAATATCCATTTGAGGGTTACATACCCATCTAGGATTTCCTTTGGACTGTTCCCAATAGAACTCCCATTCTCTTTTCATATGCTCGTAAGCATATTTTAAATTATCTCTAGTAACTTCCATAAGCCATCCCCTCTAATTTTTCTAATTTTTCTTTCAATTCTTCTCTTTGACATTGAAGTTCTTGAAATTCATCTTCCATATCATCTAGCATACTTTCTTCACATAACATACGAGTCAAATCTCCTTCTACATCTTCGAGTCTGTATTTTACATCCTCAATTTCTTCAAGCACTCTTTGGTCTGGCTCATTGTTATAATAAGCCTCGTTTGTAATTCTTGTTAAGTATTCATCAAACATTTTTATATTCCTTTGATAACCTTTTGTTATCTCCCTTCCTTGACTATATATTACTATAGATTTCTAATAATGTCAACAAATATATGAAAAAAGAGTAAAAATATTTTTACTCTTCTCTATCAAATGTACATACAATAACTTTTCCTCGATACCCATTACTTCTCCAATCTATTGCGTTACCTTCAAGTTCATAGTCACCTGCATTTAACTTTTTAACAGGTAAATCTAACAATAAATCTGAACAAAATGGTACTATATTTTTTGGTAATAAAATACATTCATGCCTTTGATTTATGTTTTTAACATAAAGCAATATTCCTTCATCCATTATCTCTAAAATATCTCTTACTGTCATTTTCTTTTCCTCCTTATGCACTTACAGTAAATGATTTCTTATAATTCTTTAATTGAACTCCTACAATCCCTCTTACCTGCTTCTTATTGATATACACTTTTTCTTGTGATATTAAATCACTTACTCTTTGAGGGTTCATAATCTTTTTAGATAAATTCGCTTTATACGTCTTTCTAATGACCTTACCAAAGGTGTTTTTATGAATGACCAAATAGTTATTGTCTTGACACCAGTTTTCGTAAGCGTCATATAACTGCTTGATTGACACCTTATCGTCTTTATCTCCTGTATATTCAATGAACTGTTCATCACTCATGAATAATTGGATAGTATCGCTACTGTCTCTTACCGATTGTAATTCTTGTGTCATACGTACAGATGGTTCGATAATAAAACCGTTTCTAACGACTCTACATAGTCCTTCAAGTAGCCAATTAATAATACCTGGTATTTCTTGGTCGAGTTGGTCTGATAAAGTTCTGTCTGGCTTATCATAATGTACGGGTTTAACTTTTGAAATCAACAATCTTCGATAGAAACCGTCACTTCTATCGAATTTCGATTGTATAGCTCCGTTCCCACAGCATAATATCCTTGAATAAAGCTTAGTCTTATATTTAGGTTTTCCTTTTGGTTCGACTTCCATTGTCGTTTCAGCCGTTACAATCTTCTTGAAGTTGGATGTATCATCTAAAGCTTCTAGAGATAAATCATCATCTATGAACATCATTTGTTTATCTAATGAAGTTGTAGAGAATTTATCTTGAAGTCCAATGAAGTCACCGATAACGACATTGTCATGGCCGATAATATGCTCCATCAAGATTGTAATTCTTGATTTACCTTCACCACCTTCTCCTACAATAAAGAGTGCTGTTTGAGCAAGAGTGTTCGGTACTAGACAATATCCCAAATATTCTTGAATGACAGGAATATCTTCGGCATAGAATAATCCCTCGACAAATTTTTTAAATTGAGGACAGTCCGCTTTAGCGTCATAGTTGTGTGGTATCTGATGTAGTGTAAAAAAGGTGTCACATTCTTCAAGCTTACCATGTCGTACATCAAAGCTGATATTGTCGAACTGTACTTTATACTTGTCTGGTGCGTCTAATTTAGTGAATGCTTCATTCTTGACACTTGCCAATAGAGACTCTACTTTAGCTGACAAACGAGTTGTAATAATACCACCTATGATATTGTGAATATTGTTTCTAAACTCATTATCGCTAATTTGACCGTATCTCGTATAAAATCTATCATTGATACAATAAAGTTCATTTCTTTTGACATACCATTCTGCAAATTTCTTGTCATTGATATTAACTGTTCCTGTCTCGTCAAAAGAAATCCAATCTACTTTCAAATCATCTTTATTACTAGAGTCCAATTTTGACTCATTAATACTTTTTTCGACATTATTTGCTTTATTTGTCTTATCCGTTTTAATCATAGAGTCGACAATCGTCTTGACTTCATCTTCATCAAGAGGTGGATTACACGACTCTTCATTATACTTTAAAGCTTTTTTCAATACTGTTGCTTTCTTTAATTTTTTACCTAACAGAGAGCCAACATAACTCGCTAGGGTATTATTACGTCCACCTTCTTCAACCTCGCTAGGCGCTTCAAATGGCTTTTTGGAAAGCATCAATGTATCTTCATCTACTTCTTCACATAAATACTGTTTCCATTTTTGAGGTAGTTCCGCTATTTCATACTCAAACGGACTGTTCACCCACTCATAATAAGTACCGTCAATTTGACTTGGTGCTTCTACTGTTTGAGTACCATCCGCCTGTATGTCGATACCCTCACCAACATTCTTTCTATTTCTAATTCCTTTGACATATTTGAAATAGTAGTGAATACCACCGCTAGGCGTTTCACTCATAACTGTTTGAGGGAGTTCTCCTAGCTGTTTCTCTAATCTTTCTAGGGTAGCTATACCATCTGCGTTTTTGACATCCACGTCAATACATACGATATTGCTTGTCGCTCCCATGATGATACCTATATTAGAGGTATCTTTGAATTTGTCCAACGTTTCGTCATTGGATTGTATCTTCGACCAATTCTTAATGATAGGTCTTTTATCATTTGGTTTGATAGGCATAACAACCCATCCCAATTTATCATAAGCTTTTGCATATTCTATCATTATCACTTCCTCCTGTTATCTACTCTATCTTGAAGCCACTCGTCAATTTCCTCTTTGAAACAATGAGGGCGCTTACTTAAAGTATAATGCACAGGCATCCCTTTGTCACGATAAATATAGAATGTACTTCGACCTATCTCCAAATATTCAAGAACTTCTTTGATTGACATTCTTTTCATTAATCTTCCTCCTATCTAAAATCAATATTACTTTCAATTAGAAAAGCTACTTCATACCCTTTTCTATTGATGATAATGTCACCCATATCATTAATTTCCATGATGAGTTCTTTTAAATTGTATTTAGATTTATTATATTCAATACTTTCTTTGAATAAATCAATTTCTAAATAATCTTTAAAATCTTCCTCCTTGATATTCATTTGCTTTTTAATATATTGTCTAGCGACATTTGTGACTAATACTTTTCTTTCTTCCATTTTTATATTTCCTCCTTTAGCAACACCTATATTACACTAAAAAGCTACTAAAGTAAAGACATTTTAGACATTTTAGACATTTTAAACAAATTTAAAAAATATACCGAAAATTATTGACATACCTAGACTATAGGTATACAATAAGGGTGTCAAATGAAGGAGGGATGAAAAATGAAAAAAGAATTGGGTGACTTTCTATATGAACTAGCATTTCAAAACAGAAATAGAAAGATATGGCATGTTTTCGACAATAACCATAACTTGATAGCGAGTGGTAACCCACCTGTTTTATGGGCAGTACTTGGGGCAACGTTCTCAACTAAACCTATCAAGAAAGTTCTAAATGAAAAACATATGATAATTTTAGATTGTGAATGTATTATAAAGGAGGGAGATTAAAATGAATTTGATTACAATATTAGAAAATCTACATGAAGATGATGCTAAAAAGATAAACATCTTTTCAAGAAACCATGCGTTTCTTTTGAGTGGTTCAAGGGAAGAATTATTAAAAATTTTAAGAGTTGATTTAAGACTATGTGATGTAATAGAAGTCACATCTGACAGCTTTGGTAAAATTATCATTTTAGATATGGAGGTGGAGAGAAATGTTTAATCCAGATGTATTAATGATTATTACAACACCTATCTTGATTTTAGGTATTACACTATTAGTAATTGATTTTGTTGATAATAATGAGGAGGAATAAAGATGAAATTCAAATACGAAAAAGCATATGATGTAATAGATACAATTTTACACTTTAATAAAAAATAATATGTAATTATTAAAAAGGAGGATTGACAGAAATGAAATACAGAGTCAAAGGAACTGACATTACCATTGCTCGTTATGACTATGACGAACACAATGCGGATATGATATGGGTAAGCCCCAAACATTTATTAATCCGCAACCTTGATAATTTAACTAGTAAACAGAGAGCATATTATAACTTCATGAACTATATGGGTAGCAGAGTACCTTTCTATTTAAATGAGTTAGAGCCTTATGAGGAGGTTTTAATCAGTCATAATACCAAAGTGGGCATAGTCTATGTTTTGTCCATCATATTGATTATTTCAGCTTTTATGTGGACAATGAATTTATGTTATAACACTATCTTATTTCTACCATTGTTTGTGACTATATTATTCACATTAATCGTTATCATTGCGACGTGTCTAGCACTATGCGAATTGGAGTTATAGAGTACCATATCGGTACTCTTTTTTATGTCGTAGTGTTACGTCATATGTCCATGACGGGAGAATTTTTGTCCTGTCTTACTCCTGTCTTATTTTGATGTCTTGCTGTCATAGTCTTTAGACATTGCTAGTAAGATATAGTTATGTACAGTTGACTATAGATACATATAGTTATATTATGATATGTTAAGAAATGTTAAGAGACTAGCACAGGAACAAGACGGTTATTAGCACATGAGTCAATGCGTCCTGTCTCGCTTGAAACCATTGGTATATATAGACTTTTTTATATTACTAGACTATAAGACATCTTTTTATATACTTAAATAAATAATAAATAAATATATAATAATATATAATAATACACAGTATAAAAATGTAATATATTTTTTATAATATATAAATAAGTACGTGTCTCCTGTCTTATCGTCTAGTCTTGTGATTTTTAAAATTGAATGTTAGAATAGTGGAGAACAAGAAAGGAGTGTTAATATGGCAGGAGATAAATTCCATAGGAACGCTTTGAAACCTCAAAATACAGAGTATGATGATAGAGTAGAAAATATGAAAAAATTAGCGCCTCAAAAGAAAGGTATTAATAGCAATAAAGTATTTCCAGAAGGAGATTTAAGTTTGAGTAATTCCATAGAACTTATGAAACACGGAAGTACATTTGAAAAGAGACATGGTAGACCATTGAGTTATGCTAGTACAGATACACTTGATAGTGAAATATTTGCTTTTGCTAAATTTTGTGATGAAAACAAGGTGACACCCACAAGACCTGCTATGGCATTATGGCTTGGGGTTACTTCTGATACTCTAGGCAGATGGAAGAATGATAACACTAACCCATTGTCCAACTCATTAAAAAGGGCAGAAGAATTATTCCATCAATTCATCCTTGAAAAGACCATGCAAGGCTCAATAAATACATTACTATACTTCTTTTTAGGCAAGAACTGGTTTGGTATGCAAGACAAGACGGAAGTAGTCCATAAGTCGTCGTCAAACGTGATAGACTTGGATGAACAGGAAAGAATTATCAATTCTACACCAGGAATAATCATAGACGCTGAATTTAAGCCCATAGAGAGTGAAACCCCAAAGGTAGGTGTAATTGATACCCCAAAACCAAACAACGCTCAAATCGAAGAAAATAAGGCTTCTAGAGGACTTGCAGACTTGCAGACTTCGAGGGGTGTAGACTTGGAGGACTTTGCAGACTTGCTTGCAGGTGCAGATTTGCAGACTTGCAGACTTGCGGACTTAGACGCCCATGTAGACTTGGGCACCCATGCAGACTTGGGCACCCATGCAGACTTGAACCCACATACAAAAATCCCCCCAGATACAACCTGGGAGGATGATTTATAAATTATTATCATTGTGAGAAAATTTTATTATGAGAAAAGAGCGTACATCAGTACGCTTTATCAACTCTAACCAGGGGCATAAGTCCGTAAAGGTCTTTTTCATAATACCACAGGAATTTTTGCCCCTCAAATTTTAAACAACCCATTTGACACGGTGATATTGCTATAATTTTAGGTGGCTTTCTTTTATGTTCTTTACAATAGGTGACCATTTTTCTATAGTCGCCTTTAGTATCTTGTACCATACAAGAAACAAATTCGTGTTTATCCAATTTTATCACCTACCCAATAGCCCATAATAGCAATTTTATAGCATTCGTCCCAATTGTCATATCTTTCTTTAATTGAGATGATTATATTATTATGACAATAGCATTTTGATATATCATTGAAATATAGCCAACTACCATTATCAAATTGTATAGCGTTTGATTGTATTTTAGTTATTTTAGGTTGTCCATTAAAATTAAATAATGCATTTACTATTTTTGTAGCTATTTGCCATTCTTTCATTTTTTCAACTCTCCTAAACAATAAACCAATGTCTTTTATTACAATCCATTTCACAAAAAAGCCACGAAGTACCACTGCTAGTAATAAATTGAATTCTATTGAATTTATAACCACGACTGTAATGTACTTCAACTTCTTTTATTTCAGTTACTTCTAACCCTCTTTTTTTTTAGCGTATCTATTGATACGATTGATAATACTTTGTCTTATCATTTTT
>OLIW01000540.1_pt1 | contig 42239 bp, 34 predicted proteins | sample 1601321 | NCBI WGS metagenome assembly OLIW01 (sample SAMEA2452114, study PRJEB22498) | human gut metagenome
GTCTGTGGTTCTGGGCTGCGGGCTGGGACTTTTATATGATATTTTCAGGGTATTCAGGGTGGCTTTGCCACATGGGAAGATACTCACCTTTTTTGAGGATATCATTTACACATTTCTTTACGGCTTTGCACTTTTCACATTTTGCACCGGGCTGACGGGGGCTATAAGAGGGTTTGTTTTAGTCGGTATGCTAACAGGCTCTGTGATAGAACATCTTACTGTAGGAAACGCTGTTGTATCCGTACTGAGAAGCCTTTTTTCGATCATCAGAAAACTATTTGCTAAAACGTTTTCGCCTGTGGTTAAATTTATTACCAAAAGAGCAGACGGTTTCAGGGACTGTTTTGTGAAAAAGTGCAAAATTTCCTCTCTGCGAAAAAAAACTTCTAAAAGCACTTGAAAACTCTCTTTTGATTAGTGTATAATAGAAAAGAGTATAGGTAACGCCTCATGACAGTTATTGGGGTATTGCTTATGGAAAGGTCGGTTTTGTAATCAAAAAAGGAGTACGCAATGCTAGGTTTTAAAAATAAAACGTCCGAAACGGCTGACGCTGAAAAGGACGCTGCTAAAAAAAATCCAAAGCCGAAAAGATCAAGATTTGTTAAGCTTCTGACTATTTTTGCTGTTGCCGCTCTTGTTGTTTATTCAGGGGTGATTATCATCTCACAGCAGGCGCAGATAGCACAGCTCAGAAAAGAGTCAGACGCTATAAATAAAAAGATAACCGCCGCCAAGCAGCTCAATGATGAATACACAAGGCTGCTCAGTTCTGACGACGAGGCGGAGTATATGGAGAAAATAGCTATTGAAAAGCTGGGCTATGCTTATCCTAATGAACGCAGATTTTATATTGTAAACAACAGCGACTAAGGCAAACACGGTCTTTTGACCGTTCATATAGCAGAATTTTTATTGCAGAGAGGACACAAAGATCAAATGCAGCTTGAAGTAGGAAAAATTTATGAAGGAAAAGTAACAGGTATCACAAAATTCGGAGCATTTGTGGAGCTTGACAAGGATACGACAGGAATGGTCCACATCTCGGAGGTTGCGAACACATTCGTAAACGAGATAAAGGATCATCTTACCGAGGGTCAGACCGTCAAGGTAAAGGTGCTTAATTTAGGCGACGACGGAAAGATATCGCTTTCTATCAAGAAGGCTCAGCCTGCGCCACAGAGAAAGCCAAGAGAGAACGGTCACCAGGGTGGCAGAGAGGGCAGACCTAACGGTGGTCAGAGAAATTTCAACCGTCAGGGAGGCAATTCTCAGGGCAGACCTAGAAACGACTATAACAGGGATCACAACAGAGACAGAGCGCCACAGGATTTTGCTAAAAATCCGCCTCCGGTATACAATGCTGACAGCAATTCAGGAAACGCTGATTTTGAGGATATGCTCAGCAAGTTCAAGGCGTCAAGCGAGGAGAGATTTTCTGATCTGAAAAAAGTAATTGACAACAAGAGAAAATCTCCGTCAAGAAGAAAATAGATACCGATACATAAAACAGAGGATATTCAGTCATGAAAAATTTCAAAAAGACTTTTGCGTTTATATTTTTCATGCTGGCAGGAATAATACTTGGTGCGTTCATAGCTTACGTCTGTGAGGGCAAGGATTATGTGGGCTGGCTTGCATGGGGAAAAAATGTAGGCGTTGAAAGCTTTGCTATAGACCTGTATGTGATAAAATTCAATATAGGTCTTATGGTCCATGCAACTATCTCGCAGATATTCACTATTGCTGCGGCGCTTATAGTGTTCTCAAAGACCTGCAAGGGGCTTTAAGGAGAGTAAATTTTAAAATGAGATTTCTAAAAACAGCAGCAGTAGCTTTAACAGTGGCTGTCTGCCTTTTATGCACTTCCTGCGGTACGCCTGAGCTAAAGCATGACACATTGGTATATCAGGCAAGGGAGGACTATGCGGCGCTTGACTCCGCAAAAGTCGTTATAACCAACGAGGACACTGGTGATATCGAGCAGGAGTTCACTTTCAAGTATGACGAAAAGGATGTGCTGACCTATTCTTACTACGGCAAGAACGGTGGAAAGGAATACGCTCAGTATAACAACGGAATCGAGAGCTACACTTATGATAACGGAGAATACTCACATTTGGTAAAGGGCGACAAGGGCTTTTCAAAGTACACAAGAAAGGCAAAGCACCCACAAGCTGACGAGGGTATGCTGATGTTTGCACCGAAAGCTGTGGAGTCTGTTTCTGACATTATCGGTGATGACGGCTCTGTTACTGTGACATATGTTTATGACGTTTCAAAGCTAGGAAAGGACGCTGAGGAGATAGGCACAAAGGGCTTTTCCACAACCTATTTTTTCGATAAAGACGGTGAACTTGAATACTTCACTGAAAACACTGTCACAAAGAACGCTCAGTACAACTATCGTGTTGACATAACAGAAAGAAACTCTGTTGACAAGATAGAAAACAATGTTGAGCAATACAAAGACAAATAATTTACCGCATACAAAATGTAGCGGCGACCTGAGGTCGCCCGTTGATTTAATACTTTTTTAGACATTCCAAACAGGCTGCAAAAACAGCCTGTTTTTTTGTCAAGAAGCATATTTACGCCATTATCAAAAAAACGCCCCAACTTAATGGGACGTTTTTATTTTTTGTTATAATTTGCTCTCTGCCAGTATCCTCTGTGGCTCGGCAAGCATTTGCTTTGCTTCCACAAGAGTCTGCCGTATCTCGTCATTATCATAAACCATCATGAGCTGCTGAGCCTGATTGAGGGCTTCTCTGCCCATTTCCACCTGATACTGATAAAGGCTGTCGAGCCTTGCGGCTGCCTTTGTTTCAAGGTCCTGATAAACTGTCTTTATATCCTTGACGATATTATTTCTGATATCGTCATAGTTTTCAAGAGCGATATCAATTATATCGGTCTGCTTTTTCTTTTTAAGGATAAGGCTGAAAACTGACATTGTGGCAGGAGGAAAGGTTTCGCTGGTGCCGAAAAGCTGAACGCCCATAACAGAACGTGTTACATTCTTGTTCAGGGAGGTCATTATCATTTCCACTGACGGAGCCTTTGCCGCCTTTGAAAGATCGTCTATGCCAAGGGCAGAGGCAAGCTCTCTGCCTGTGCCTTCCACTATCTCGGCTATCCTATCTCTATGGCTCTCAATACAATTTCGATATGCTTCGCCCACCTTTTCCATAAGGAACGAATAGAAATGCTTTTCTATATCCTCAGAGCTGTAAAGGTCGTTTCCGTCTGCGTCTTTTCCACGGCAATCCAAAATGCTTGCTCTCAGCTTTGAGAAGAACTCATACATCCAAGCTTCGGCTTCCTGCTGCATTTCGATAATAGAAAGGTGCAAAGCAGGCTTTTTCTCCTCCAGAGCCTTTGAAAGCTTTTCACACTGCTCCTCAAACTCTTTTGCTCTGTCGGCAAGCTTCTGCTTGTCAAGCTCTGCCATATCGCTTATAAGTCTAAGCTTTGCGGCTGTTTCGTCGCACATCTGCGAAAGCATTGTAAGAACACGCTTTGAACGTATAACGTCCTTCTGCATGATTATATCACGCTGCAAAGACAGCTCGAACTGGAAAAACTGAGTTTCGTAAAACTCTCTTGTACCCTTGTCCAGCGGTCTTTCTCTGCCAAGCTTTCGGCTAAGCTCGTCTGCACCGCTTATGCCGTATACGATAGCGTTAGGCACTATCCTCTCAGATATGTTTCTCACACGCTTTAGTATTTTATCAGCGTCCTTCTGAGAGTTCATTGCGTCTATCATATTCACGAGGATATAGAGCATACCGAACCTCTGCGGCTGGACATGGCTTGCAAGGAACAACTGCTCGCTTTCAGAAAAAGGCAGCAGGCATGATGCCGCATACATGATAGCGTCGGCATTGACAATATAATCCATTACCTGCTTATCAAGGCTCTCCAAGTCAGAAAGACCTGGGGTATCCACTATCCTTATCTCTTTGAGTATAGGGGCGTTGTCCTTTATCTGAACATAGCTTATTTTTGCAGGGAAAAGCTTCATTCTCTGCTCAAGCTTTTCTCTTGTAATATCCTCCAGCGACAGTGGCACTCTCATGCCGTTTTCAAGGATAGCTTCCACATACTGTGTATGGCCGAAAGATATCTCGTTTATAGTATAAGTTTCAGGTGTAACGTTTATAGGTGCAAGCTCCTTGCCCAGCAGGGCGTTTATAATGGTGCTTTTTCCCCTTTTGAACTCGCCAAGTATGACCAGCGTGAAAGGCTCTTCGCTTTTTTTCTCGATAAGAGCTTCCCAATCGTTCATTTCGCTGACAAAATCCTTGCCGAGCATTTTCGCTATCTTTTCATTTTCAACAAAGGCTTTAAGAGCGGTCTTTACCTGTGCAATATTCTGCTCCGCTGTATTGATATTAGCACTATCCACCTATCACGCCTCCGTTTCCGATTATAATACTGCTGCGCACATCACATATCTGACCTGAAACAAGGTGTCTGTCAGAATCCTCTGCGTCGCCACGCCATTCATAAAGAACTGAGCAATACAGAAACTCAGTAGCTGCGACAACAAGCTTTTCAAGCTCGCTCATAGTATTATCTGTTTTCAGATTTCTTGAAGAAACTGCATGGACGCTCTCAGCCTTTTTGATAAGTCCGTCGGTATCCATATTCTTCTGCTGTCTGCCATAAAAGTCGATATAGCCCTTGTTATAAAGCCCTGTTATGACGCTTATGAACATTCCCGGCTTATCGAGGCAGATAATGCCTGCTCTGTTTGCAGTTATATCAGCATACTTCACCCACTGAACAAGCGCTGTATAAAGCTGATTGTTAACGGTCTGCTTATATGACCTTTCAACTGGTCTGTAAGTATACTTATTGTAATTGAGATATGTAAATGCCATATTATAGGCACAATGATTGTTCTGTATTCTTCCACACTCGCAGCCTATAAGGAACATAAGCTCCTCCTTGCTGCACATTTCCACTACCTGCTTTGAAAGCACGATACAAGGCTCGATGATATCACTTGCCACAGAGTAGACCTGTGCTTTATCCATATCCCCTCTGACAAAGACGATAGGCACAACAAGCTCTAGCCGCTCGGCACACTTCTTCACAATGTCATAGATATCAGGATATTTAAGCGGGCCAACCTGCTCGCACTTAAGAAACAGGTGCTTTGCTTCGGCAGAAACGTCCTGCGAGCCTGCCGCCTTGACGAGCTTTCCCCAGCCCCCAAGTCCCATTATCTTCTGCCTTACGGCAAAGTCGGACTCAAAAGCATAGTCAAGCACGCCGTCAACTATATGGTTCTGATAGCTTCTTGTATAAGCGTTCAAATATGTGCGGAAGCTTGTGTCAATCTGTAGCAGCGGATTTTCCCTTTCCGTTGTATTTGTACTCATGACCTGTCCTCCCTTGATCCTAAAATAATATTTTTATATGACCGTCAGCTTTCCATAGCTTCGGTAAGCACACGTCTTACCTGATATGCTTCCTGAACTATAGCGCTTGCGCTCTCGGCAATATCATGGAGACGTTCCATTTCCTTCTGAGAAATGTTGCTCTTTTCAGTTTTAAGATCATTAAGATTATCAAGTGTTTCCTGAGTATCACGGAGGATTATCTCTGTTTCGCTCTCGATCTTGCCCTTCAGACCCTCAAATGCTGAGAATACCTGACGGCGAACAGTTTCAGTGAAGTCATTATTGAGCTTCATTTCGTGGAACTGCTTTCTCACCTGAGTTTTAAAGTTTGACTTATACTTATCTATTCTTTCCTTAACAAGTATCTTATCAACGGCAAAGTTTGAAGTAAAAGTACCTGCAATGCCTGCAAGAGCCATAAGGCAGAGGGTCACTGGCAGGGTAGCGGTGATGCCAAAGAAGCCTGCAAAGAATATAGCTGTATAATAAGTAGCATAAAATCCTGCAAAGCCTGTTGCTCCGCCCAAAAGTGCGCCCTTTACGCCAGACTCTCTGAAGCCCAGGAACAATCCTCCGACGCCGTAAGAGCCGATAGCAACGCCGATTATCTTATCCATTACGCCGCCATTCTTTGAAACTCTGTCGGAGATAGTGAACATCTGCTGTATCTTTGTAACGGACTCGAAGAACTCGTCCTCAAATTCCTGAAGTCTTTCAGCCTCGCAGGAAACAGCGAAGTTTATGCTGTTCTGTATCTGCTCGCAGATTATCTGCGCTCTTGCCTCTATGCTCTCCTTTATTTTCTCGGTGAGCTTTGCGGTAACGAGCTTGAGCTGGTCTTTCTTGAAATCGTCAGAGGACATCTGGAAGTTGTCTATAACCTCCATAGCTGTCTGCTCGATGTTTGTCCAATAGCTGTCCAGAACTGGCTGCAGGTCATTGAACACCTGATTTGCGGCATCATTGATCTTGACAAATTCCTGTCTTTTCTTATTTCTTATCTCGCCTATCTCTTTGATAGCCTCGTCATACTTTTCCATGAACTCATCGTTAGCCATCATGAGTGCGTTTTCCTGCATAACAACGCTTCTGAGTATCTCAGTACCCGAATTTGTTATCTTATTTGCAAGTATCTGCAATGCGATAACGCCACGCTCTTTTGTGAGCATTGTTTCAAGAGCCTTTTCAAACTCAGGGAAGTTACTCTTTTCAAGGGCTTCCTTATCCCCTGTTTCCTTGGCATTAAGAGCCTGCTTTGCATAAACACCGATAACTCTCGGAGTTCCTATCTTTCTTTTATAGACCGCAAACTCACGGGAATCCTCGCCCATGACCTTTTTAGCCTTTTCCATAACGTATTTTCCGATACGTCCTCTTACAGTTTCGACTATCTTGTTCTCGTCTGCCTGTGAGAAAGTACCGAAGCAGTTTACAACGAAAATAATCCTTCCCACATCGGAAGTGAGCATTTTCTTTTCCAAAAACTCTTTCTCAAACTGTGAGAAAGGGGAGTTTGCACTGATAACGAAAACGGCTGCGTCTATTTTCGGCAGGATAGACAGAGTAACGTTGGTCATCTGATCATCATCGTTAAGACCCGGAGTGTCTATGATATCCACGTTGTTCTTACAGAACTCGGTATCATAATAAACAGTGGCTTCCTTGACAGTTTCGGCTCTTTCCTCCGACTCTGCCGTAAGCTTTGTTACATAGTCCTCTAGCTTGTTTATATCCACCCTTTCACTTTTGCCGTTTTTGTATTCCACCTGCACATACGGCTCTTCGCTATATGTAACTCTGTTAAGGGTAGCCGTTGCAGGCAGCACGTCAGCAGGAAGTACCTCCTGACCCAGCATTGCGTTGATAAGGGTACTCTTTCCTCTCTTGAACTCGCCCACTATAGCGACCTCAAAATGCTCCTCGGCAGTTTTCTCCAATGTTTCCCGAATAGATTCCGCAGTATTGACAAGAGCGATCTCCTCGCTCAATCCAAGCAGCGATTTCAGGTTCTCTGTAAGACCCTTTACCGTTTCCTTATAGGACGCATAGCTGCCGTAATCAATTTGCTTTTTCATTACAAGCCTCCGTTCCTCGTTTCTAAGGCAAACCTTGCATGGCATTGCCTTGAGGTAATATCTATACTATATTCCATTCATTTCCGCTGTGACACAATAAATATTACCGTGACATTATTTTAATTATAACATATTATTAAAACACAAGTCAAGAATTTACTTATAACAAGTACAAAAAACTACCCTTTTGTACAAATCAGCGTACACATAATATACATTTTGCACAATATGTGAGCAAAGGCGCAAAAAAACGCCCCGAAAATCGGGGCGCTATTTTATCGAGGATGTGCTAAACAAATCTTTTATATGTAGGGGCGAACAGTGTTCGCCCGTTATTTGACTCATTTTTTCAACGGACTTATGTCGTGCTTTTTGAGGCATTGACATCAATTCTGTCCGTAATATGCGTTCTTTCCGTGCTTTCTAAGGAAGTGCTTGTCAAGAAGCTCCTGCTGCATATGACCTACCTCAGGGTTCAGCATCATTGCGTGAAAGTTCATAAACGCAGCCTCTTCAAGAACAACTGCATTATGAACGGCTTCTGCGGCGTCCTTTCCCCATGTAAAGGGACCGTGGCTTTTTACCAGAACGGCAGGTGTCTGAGTTGCGTCAAGACCTTTGAAAGCCTCGATTATAACAGTGCCTGTTTCCTTTTCATACTCACCTGTTATCTCCTCAGGGGTCATTGCTCTTGTGCATGGTATCTCTCCGTAAAAATAATCTGCGTGAGTTGTGCCCATTGATATTATGCCTTTTCCTGCCTGAGCAAAAGATGTTGCCCAGCGACTGTGGGTATGTACTATTCCGCCGATATCAAAGGCTTTGTAAAGCTCCAAATGTGTTGGAGTATCGCTGGAAGGCTTATATTTTCCCTCTACAACCTTGCCGCTTTCAAGATCAACTACCACCATATCATCGGCTGTCATGCCCTCATAAGGCACTCCTGAGGGCTTTATGACTACAAGGCCCTTTTCTCTGTCGATAGCAGAAACATTTCCCCATGTGAATGTGACAAGTCCATATTTCGGCAGAAGCAGATTTGCTTCGCACACCTGCTGTTTTAACTCTTCAAGCATAAAATTCTCCTTTCTCTGATTTGGTAAATGCACCTTTTGTCTGCCCATTTTCCGTCCAAGTGAATAGCTCACCGACGATTTGAGCAGACAGTTGGTTGGCGGGCGATCTCAGGTCGCCCCTACGATCTATCTATGAATTTCTATGATTTTTCAGAACTGTGCGTTTTTTTCTGCCGCCAATCCCTTTTTATATCTTTCCAGGAATGTTTTATAGCCCTCTGAGCCTGTCTGCTCAGGCTGAGAAGTTGTCACTTCCATATCTGCGAACACCTTTTTGTCAAGGAAGTCTGCAAGCTTTTCGCCATTTGAAAGCTCCATATATGCCGCAAGGATAGCCATGCCCCATGCTCCGCCCTCGCCTGCTGTTTTCATCACTGAAACAGGGGTAGAAAGTGCGTCCGCCATAAGCTGTGAGGCAACTCCGCTGACTTTGAAAAGTCCTCCGTGACCTGTTATCTTTTCAGCTTTTACCTGCTCTTTATCAAAAAGTATATCCATGCCTATTTTCAGTGCGGTGAAAGAAGAATAAAGCTGTGCTCTGAAAAAGCTGCCCAAGGTCAAAGTGCTGTCGGGAGTGCGGAAATACATTGGTCTGCCCTCGTCAAGCTTTATAACAGGTTCACCCGAAAGACAGTTATAGGCTGTCACGCCACCGCATGAGCTGTCGGCTGCCATAGCGTTTTTATAGAGCGTTTCGTAAAGCCTGCTCTTGTCTATCTCATTGCCTGTGAGCTTTGCGAACTCACCGAACATATTCACCCATGCGTCAAGCTCTGAACAGCAGTTATTGCAATGCACCATTGCCACAGGCGAGCCGTCAGGGGTGGTAACAACGTCTATCTCCTCGTAAACACCGTTAAGTGGCTTTTCAAGGACGAGCATTGCAAATATGGAAGTGCCTGCGGAGATGTTTCCGGTCTTTTTCAGAACGCTGTCCGTTGCCACCATGCCTGTGCCTGCGTCACCCTCAGGCGGGCAGACCGGCACGCCCGCTTTGAGGCGTCCCTCAGGGTCAAGGAACTTTGCGCCCTCCTCTGTAAGAACTGCGCCCTTTTCCCCTGCATTTCTCACAGCAGGGAGGATATCTTTCAGCTTATGGTCAAAGCCTTTTTCAGCAAGGCTTTTTTCTGTAGGCTCGCAATACTCTTTTTTTTATCCTATGCCCTCCACAGGGAAGATACCTGAAGCTTCGCCAACGCCAACTTCAAAGCGGTCTGTAAGCCTTTTGTGCACATAGCCTGCAAGGGTATTGATATAAGCGATATAAGGAACATGGGCTTCTTTGTTAAGCACCGCCTGATAAAGATGAGCGATGCTCCAACGCTGCGGGATATTGAAGCCCAGCAATTTTGTAAGCTCTCCTGCCGCCTGAGCTGTCATGGTATTGCGCCATGTTCTGAAAGGCACAAGAAGCTTGTCATTCTTATCAAAAGCCATATAGCCGTGCATCATAGCAGAAATACCCATTGCACCGTATGTTTCAGGATAAATGCCATACTGTGCCTTTACGTTTTCTGCAAGGTCTTTATAGCAGGCTTGTATGCCCCCGTGGATATCATCAAGAGAATATGTCCAACAGCCGTTCTCAAAACGGTTTTCCCACTGCTTCGACCCTGATGCGATAACAGAAAAGCTATCGTCTATAAGAACAGCCTTTATTCTTGTTGAGCCAAGTTCTATGCCAAGATATGTTCTTCCCTGCAAAATTTTATCTTTTACTGTCATTTTTGACTCTCCTTATAGTCCTTATCTCATTGTCACAACTACAACGGAGCATTTTGGCAGGTCTATCTCAAAGCCCTTTTCTGTCATTTTCGCACTGTACTCTTTTGGTGCGACCTTATCGCAATTATCAAAATCATTATAGTCCCTTACTTCATTGTCAAGTATCCTGCACTCAATGTTCTGATAATTTTCTCCTGCTATATCACAGCAGATATGAGCGTCATCATCTATAGAGCAGTTCGCTATAGTGACAGTGAGGACGCCGTCCTTTACTGAGGCAGATTGTGATATCATCGGAATCTTTCCGCCTGCCTGACAGTTGTCGGTATAGCTGTAGCAAAGCTCGCCTCCCTGATGAGTTTTGAAAAGATCAAAGACGTGATAGGTAGGCGTCTTTACCATTTTCTCGCCCTCTGTGAGGATAAGAGACTGCAAAACGTTCACAGCCTGCGCAAGATTTGCCATTACTACCTTGTCGCTGTGGTTATTGAAGATGTTCAAATTGCAAGCCGCCACGATAGCGTCACGCATTGTGTTCTGCTGATAGTGGAAACCTGGGTTTGTGCCCTCCTCAACGTCATACCAACAGCCCCACTCGTCAACTATAAGACCTATCTTACCCTCTGGATCACGGCGTGACATTATCTCGCTGTGACGTTTTATAAGCTCGTCCATATATAGAGTTTTTGATATGGTTTCGTAATACTCCTCGTCTGAAAACTCAGTTGCACTGCCCTTTTTGTTCCAATCTCCTGTAGGAACGGTGTAATAGTGCAAAGAGATAGCCTTTGTGTGCCACTCCCCAAGGTTTGACATTACAACGTCCGTCCAGTTATAATCGTTGGAATTTGGTCCGCAGGCAATTTTGTAAAGCTCATTGCCGCTGAAATTCTTGCAAAAGCTCTGATATCTTCTGTATTCATCACAGTAATACTCAGGGCGCATCGAGCCGCCGCAGCCCCAGTTTTCGTTGCCTATACCAAGATATTTAAGCTTCCAAGGCTTTTCTCTGCCGTTTTTTCTTCTCAGGTCAGCCATAGGCGAAACACCGTCAAAGGTGATATATTCTATCCACTCGGAAAGCTCCTGAACAGTGCCGCTTCCGAGATTTCCTGCAAGATACGGCTCACAGCCTATCTCCTCGCACAGGTCAAAGAACTCATTTGTGCCGAAAGAGTTATCCTCTGTCACGCCGCCCCAATTGGTGTTTATCATTTTCTTGCGCTGTGTTTTTTCGCCTATGCCGTCCTTCCAATGATACTCGTCAGCAAAGCAGCCTCCCGGCCAGCGGAGAACAGGCATTTTTATCTCCTTGAAAGCTTCGATAACGTCTTTTCTTACACCTTTTATGTTCGGTATCTCAGAATTTTCGCCAACGTACATTCCATTATAGATACATCTGCCGAGATGTTCGGAGAAGTGTCCGTATATCTCCGGGTTGATGTGGGAACGTTTGTCTGCGGTATTGATAAGCATTGAAATATTCTTCATTGTGACCTCCTAAAAGTATATGATTTTAGTTTCAATTATATTTTATCACTTGACAAAAAAACAACAATGATATATCCTATTATTATACTGATACATCATACGAAATTAGAAAGGAAAAACCTATGGAACTTCACGCTTTGGGACTAAACTACAGCCATGACGGGTCTTTTGATATACGCCGTCCAAACGGTTCGGGGGATAATCTTCTGCTTATATTCAAATCCTCTGCGGTGGTGCGTTTGCACGGCAGGGAATACTCAGTTTCTCCTGACAGCGCAATACTATACAAAAAAGGCACTGAGCAGATATATCGTGCCTGCAAGGGTTTTTACATAAACCACTGGCTTCATTTTGATTGCGACGATACGCTCACCCGTGACTATTCACTCCCATATGATACGATTTTTATGTTATCAGACGCAGAGAAAACTGAGGATATCTTATCCACCATAAGCAGACTCAGCTTATCTGAAAGCGGCAGGCGTGAGGATTATATCGAGCTTATGCTCAGAATGCTGCTCATAAGACTTGGAGAGGAATATTCTCTCAGCAAGAGCGGTCAGCCGCCAAGAAAGCGCAGTCACTACGCTGACGCACTTGAGCGGCTCAGGGCTGACATCTACAGCTCCCCCTCCGGGAGCAGGAACATTGCCGATATGGCGAAAACTCTCAGCGTAAGCCCCTCCCACTTTCAGTATCTTTACACCTCACGTTTCGGTGTGAGCTGTTATGAGGATATACTCTGTGCAAGAATGAAAAACGCTGAATACTATCTTCTCAGCACTGACATGACAGTGAAAAACATTGCCGCCGTATGCGGATACGAAAATGACGTGCATTTCATGCGGCAGTTCAAACGCAGATACAACATGACCCCCTCCCAGTTTCGGCTAAAAAACAAGAAATAGGCATATGCAAAAAGCGGACGAAAAGAATTCGTCCGCTTTTGTTCTGTCAAATATCTATTAAAAGGCTGGCGACCAAATGTCGCCCCTGCAAAACAGCTTAATCTTCTATCTCATACTGATCTTCAATGACAACAGGGTGGCCGTCCTCGGTCATTATCATATCCCCTGCACTGCACTGAACAGCCGTTTGCTCTGCGGTTATGTCATTGGGTTTGAGTTTGAATCTTATTGCCTGCTTGCAGTTTTCTATCTCAACATATGTATGCTTTCCGCCTGACTCTCCGTCCAGCGTCCAAGGAACTTCATTCACGCTTGTGAATGTGACCTTTGAGGTCTTGAACGTCACAAAATGCTTATCGTTGAGCTTATTAAGCACTGCTTCATTTATGGTGTTGCTCAGCTCGATAGCGTTCTTAGGCGTCTTTACCAAGACCACCTCGAAAAGTCCATCGTCAAAACACACCCCGGAAGCGATAAGCTTTTTCATTCCGCCTACAGAGATAGTATTTGAGATAAGACCCAGTATAAAACTTCCTTCTATTACCTCGCCGTCATGCTCCACTCTCATTTGCTGACCTGTTATCTTTGAAAGCCTTTTTATCCCCTCAGCCACATATGCGGCATGACCAAACTTGTTTTTCAGCGTTTGTGAGGTTTCATAAGAAACGTCAGTGAAAGCGCCAAAGCCTGCTACATACACAAAATACTGACCGTTGAACTTACCAACGTCATAATCAAAATACACGCCGTCAACTATCTCCCTTGCGGCGTCAAGCATTTTTTTCGGTATGCTCAAAGACTGCGCACAATCATTTGTTGAACCGGCAGGAATATATCCAAGCGGTATTTTCTTATCAAATGTCATCATTGCCTTGACAGCCTCAGACAATGTTCCGTCACCGCCTGATGTGACTATCATATCATAATCCTGACCGCACTGGCAAAGCTTGTTATAGCCGTCAAGCTTAGCCTGCGTAGGGTATGTGACTACCTCATAGCCGCCCTTTGTAAAAATATCCACAATGTCGCAAAGGTTATCTTTTATCTGTCCCTTGCCAGCATGGGGGTTGAACACAAAAAGCAATTTTTTCATTTTCCCAGCCCCTTTTCGTTTTTCAAATTCCTATTATTCTACTTTTTATCTATCTTTCTTACACACTTTTTACATAGAGAATTATACCACAAATTTCACAAAAGTCAAGTATTATTGCGACAGCCGTCTAAAAATTCGTCATAATGACAAACAAAAAGCCAGCCAAATCAGATGGTGATAAAACTGTTAAGAGCAAGGCGGATAGGCGGGCGACCAAAGGTCGCCCCCACGGGAAATAATCATCGCCGCAGGCGATACCTTAATTCCTCACTCCTCACTCCTCATTCCTCACTAAAAAAATCAGTCTTTCGCCTCATACCAGCTTCTGCCGCTGTTTACGTCCACTGTCATTGGCACAGCAAGCTTTACAGCGTTCTCCATTTCATCTTTGAGTATCTTTTCGGCTCTGTCCTTGTCTTTTTCAGCCGCTTCTATAATAAGCTCGTCATGCACCTGCAAAATAAGTCTTGCGTCAAGATCTTCTTCTCTGAGCTTTTTGTATACTCTTACCATTGCTATCTTTATTATATCAGCCGCTGCACCTTGGATAGGTGCGTTCATTGCCGCCCTCTTTCCAAAAGCCTGCAAGACCTTGTTTGAAGCAGAAAGCTCAGGGATATATCTTCTTCTGCCGAAAAGGGTGGTGACATAGCCGTTTTTTATGCCGTCATCAACTGTCTTATCCATAAATTCAGATACTTTCGGGAAGTTGTCAAGATAATTCTTGATGTATCTTTTTGCTTCCGCAACGGTCACGCCGATATCTTTCGACAGAGAAAATGCTCCTATGCCATAGATTATACCAAAGTTTACAGCCTTTGCCGCACTTCTCATTTCAGGTGTGACAAAATCCTCCGGGATATCAAAGACCTGTGCCGCCGTTGAGGTGTGGATATCTCTGCCCTCTGAGAAAGCTTCCTGCATATTTTTGTCACCGCACACGGAAGCAAGCACTCTAAGCTCGATCTGGCTGTAGTCAGCGTCAAGAAGAGTATAGCCGTCCTCGGCAACAAAGAATTTACGCATATTCCTGCCTATCTCTTTTCTCACGGGGATATTTTGCATATTAGGCTCTGTGGAAGATATCCTTCCTGTTCTTGTTTCGGTCTGCTTGAAAACAGAATGAACTCTGCCGTCAGGGTGGATAAGCTTCAAAAGTCCGTCAACATAGGTGGAATTGAGCTTTGTGAGTGTGCGGTATTCAACAATAAGAGGCACGATAGGGTGCTTGTCCATAAGGCTTTCAAGAACGTCCGCATTAGTGGAATAGCCCGACTTTGTTTTCTTCTTTGCAGGCAGACCCAAGTCCTCGAAAAGCACCTCCCCAAGCTGTTTTGTGGAAGCTATATTGAACTCCTTGCCTGCATACATATATATCTGCGAGGTAAGCTCGTCTATCTTTATTTTCAAGTCCTCACCGAAAGCCTTTATTCCCTCTGCGTCAGCCTTTACACCGTAAAACTCCATTGAAGCAAGCACTTCGCAAAGTGGCATTTCGATATCGTCGAATAGCTTTGTCATTTCTGTCATTTCAAGCTGTTTTTTCAGATTTTCACTAAGAACAGGCAGGCTTGAAAGGTCTGCATATTCCCCCATATCAGAGCGGTAAAGGCACTTATATGAAAGACAAAGATTTTCCGCTGTATACTCGCTTGACTGTGAATTGAGAAGATATCCTGCAAGGTCGCAGCAGAAAGTTAGGTTTTCAAGGTGAGTGCTATTTGAGAACGCAAACTTATGGGCAGTTTTGCCCTCAAAGGTTATTTTTTCGCAGGCTGTTCCCATGAAAGCTGTGATAATTGCATTGTCCTCGGTGGTGTAGATAACATCGTTACAGAGGATAGAAAGCTTATTGTCGGCAAAGATAAAATACGCTGTTTTGTCCTTGCCGAGAACAGATATAACGCTCTCATCAAGTGGCTTGACCTCGAACTTAGGCAAGTCGGAAAGCTTGAGCTTGCTTTCCTGTACTGCGCTGTCAGCGCTTTCCACAGCTTTTCCGCTAAGGCCCAATCTGTCTATAAGGCGCATCATTTCAAGGTCGGCAAGGAGAGCCTTTGTTTTCTCGGTATCAACCTCGCCCAGCTTATAAAACTCTGTAGCTTTATCAACAGGGGCTTCAAGACATATTTCGGCAAGGAAACGGCTGTCTATAGCGTCCTGATGACCATTTTCAAGCTTTGTGCGCACAGACGGGGTAAGCTTGATATCTGCGAGGTGTTCATAAAGGGTCTTGACATCGCCCTCCTGCTTGATAAGGGAAAGGGCGGTCTTTTCGCCTATGCCCTTTACGCCTGAGATATTGTCTGAGGTATCTCCCATAAGAGCCTTTACCTCGATCATCTGGCGAGGGGTAACGCCGTATTCTTCCATTATCCTGTCAGGGGTATATATCTTTGTTTCCTTTGTGGTGGCAAGGCGCACTGTCACACGGTCGGAAACGAGCTGAAAGCTGTCCCTGTCACCAGTGAGGATATAGCACTCGTTGCCTGAATCTGCGGCGGCTTTTGAGAGCGTACCGAGAATATCGTCTGCTTCATAGCCCTCGCACTGTACTATCTTTATACCAAGGTCGCCCAAAAGCTCTTTTATGACAGGCATCTGCTGAGCAAGCTCCTCAGGCATACCCTTTCGGTTGGCTTTGTAGGCGGCATTTGCCTTGTGTCTGAAAGTAGGGGCTTTAAGGTCGAAAGCCACTGCCACGCAGTCAGGCTTTACCTCGCCTATCTCCTTGAGGTAAATATTCATAAACCCCGTAAGGGCATTCGTGAACTGTCCCTTTGAATTTGACAGCAGCTTTATTCCGTAAAAAGCTCTGTTCATTATGCTGTTTCCGTCTATGGCTAGTAGTTTCATTCTAGTCCAAGCACCTCCGCTTTATTGTTCTCATTTCTTGGATTATACTCGTCAACGTCCCACTTGATAGGGTTATTGTGTATGTATTTTGAAATTGCTATATATTCTTTTTGGTTTCTGATGATATGGTCATAATATGAACGCTGAAAAATATTAAAACCAATATCCTTATTTATAAATCTTTTCAACATTGACACATACTGTGGAACTATCTCGTTTGTAGGGGACGGCGCCCTCGACGTCCCGCTGACTCCCGCACCGATTTTCAGTATAAAATGGATATGATTTGGCATTATGACATATTGCAATATCTTTTTGTCATCATAGACACTGTTTGCTCTGTGGATATTATCTCTGATAATTTTACCAAAGCTTGAAAGATAGACCTTTCCGACAGCGTGTGCGCAACATAACGGGACGTCGGGGGCGCCGTCCCCTACATCTGTTGCCCACAACAACTCGTTTTTGTGGACAGTACATATGGTAATAAAATAAAGTCCCTTTTTTGAATAATCATAATTGTCAAGTCTTATGATTTTCCTTACAGGCTTATCCATAAGATTATTCCGAAATCTTATCCAGCGACAGCGTTGCAATGCCGTTAAGGCTTTCGTCTGCTCGTCTGCCTGCAAGATAGTCAAAATATCCCTGACAGGCTATCATTGCTCCGTTATCGCCGCAGTATTTGAACTCAGGCATATAAAGCTTATAGCCACGCTTGTCACAGGCTTTTTGAAGCTTCTCTCTTACCCCTGAGTTTGCCGAAACGCCGCCTGCAAGCCCTATGGTAGTATACCCAAGATCTTTTGCGGCAAGCATCGCTTTGTCTACAAGAATGTCAGATATGGTGTTCTGGAACGAAGCCGCCATATCGTTCACATTGACAGTTTCGCCCTTTTGTGTGGCATTATGCACAAGGTTTATAACGGCAGTTTTTAGTCCGCTGAATGAGAAGTCATATTCACTGCCCTGCACCTTTGGGTGAGGGAGCTTATAGGCATTAGGATCACCTGACTTTGCGGCATTGTCGATAAACTTTCCACCAGGGTATTCAAAGCCCAATGTTCTCGCTACCTTGTCAAAGCACTCGCCTGCGGCATCATCTCTTGTTCTGCCTATAACATGATATCTTGAATAATCAAGCACCTCTACAATATGTGAATGTCCTCCCGACACGACCAAGCAAAGATAAGGCGGTTTAAGCTCAGGGTGAGAGATATAGTTTGCGGCAATGTGACCTGCGATATGGTGAACAGGCACAAGAGGCTTGCCTGCACTCATGGCAAGTCCCTTTGCAAAGCTTACTCCCACGAGAAGTGCACCGATAAGTCCCGGAGCATAGGTCACTGCAACAGCGTCGATATCCTCCATTGTGCAGTTTGCTTCTTCAAGAGCGGCTTTTGTTACCCATGTTATGTTCTCCGCATGGCGGCGTGAGGCTATCTCAGGCACAACTCCACCATAAAGCCTGTGTTCGTCTATCTGACTTGCAACTATATTTGAAAGCACCGTTTTTCCGTCTTCAACAACAGAGCAGGCTGTTTCATCGCAGGAGCTTTCTATTCCTAAAATCTTCATTTTATTACCCTCTTTTTATTTCGTAAATATAAGCATATCATATACATTTAATAAGCAGACAAATTGGAGCAAGCGGGCGAACAGTGTTCACCCCTACAAATAAAATCACAAAAAATGTTGGAACAAGCAGGCGACCAAAGGTCGCCCCTACGAAAGAATAATCGTCGCCGCAGGCGATACCTTAATTCCTCATTCCTCACTATTCCAGTCCGTATATTCTCTTCATTTCAGCCGAGTTTCCCCCGTCTGCGGAACGCACATACAACGGCTTTTCTATTTGCACAAAAGGCTTTCCGCCCTTTTTGCCCTCAACGAGAATGAGCCACGGAGGACATTCTGGGTTTTTGTGAACTGTCCGTAAACGCTTCGGCTCGATGCCACTGGCTCTCATTGCCGTCATTATATCGCATAGGCGCTCGGGGCGGTTGCATATGCAAAGCCTGCCACCGAATTTCAGATTTTTCTTTGCACATCTGCACACGTCGTCAATGGTGCAGAGCATTTCATGGCGTGCGATAGAAACCGCTTCGCTGTCATTCTTCGCACCTGTGTTGTTTATCTTGTAGGGCGGATTGCAGGTGATAAGGTCAAGCTCTTTTTCGCTTCGCCAATCATTCAAGTCGCCCAAAACAGGCTGGATAGTATCTATTTTCGACCTCTCAAGAGATACTTTAAGCTGTTCGTGAGCCTTTTCCTGTATCTCAACAGCATATATCTTCTGTGGCTTGTAAAATTTGTGCAGAAGAAGCGCTATTATGCCGCTTCCTGTGCAAAGGTCTGCGCAGATATCCTTGTGCCGTCCTGCTGAAAAATCCGCAAGCAGAAAGGCGTCAGTACCAAAGCGGTGTTCGTCAGATATACATATCTCAATGCCCTCGCCCAAGGACTCAAATGTAAAATCGTTATATGTCATTTATTTCTCCATTTTCAGTGGGTTGAAGTGCCATTAAAACAGCATTTTCCGTGGGGGCGGTGTAGAAATTTTTTCTCATGCCTACCCTCTCAAAGCCCAATTTTTCATAAAAGCTTATAGCCCCAAGGTTTGACTCCCGCACTTCAAGATACCATTTTTCAGCCTTTGCGGCATTGTATGCGCTGTCAAAAAGGGCTTTTGCAATGCCCATTCTGCGGAACTTCTCCAAAACGCCTATATTGTTTATCTCAGCTTCTCCGCAGACGCACCACACGCTTATAAAGCCTGCGGCTTCGCCATTACTAAGGGCAAGAAACGATATATCGTCAGGGTTTGAAAGCTGTTTTTTGTAGGTTTCAAAACTCCAAGCTTCGGGCAGAATTTTCGCCGCAGTTTGTGAAAAAAGCTGTACGTTTTCCTCTGAAAGAGGCACAATGGTCACATCTGCCACCTTATTCGCCCTCTATTTTCGTGCCAACAAGGCAATACGCTTTGCAGTCGCTCAGAATTTTGACTTTTACATCATGGAAGCCACGCTCTCTAGCCATTGAACGCACCTGCTGAGGAGTGAACTTGTCAAAACCTGTGTCGCAGTACGGGAGCTTATCAAGGTAGCTCTTTGTATAGAATGTGCAGATAAAATTGCCGCCGTCTTTGAGAACTCGCCTTACCTCGTCAAGGACTTTTGCGGTGTCCTCCCAAAAATAAATGGTGTTCACAGTGTAAACAGTGTCAAAAAAATCGTCATTATAAGGAAGCTCCTCAGCTTTTCCCTGCTGTAAGATCACCTTGTTGGTATTCACTCCGTCACGGTTTTCTCGCTTGGCTTTTTCCACCATATCCGCAGAAATATCGACGCCATAGAACTTAGCGTTTATATTCTTGCTAAGCTTTTTGATAGTCACGCCGTTTCCAAAGCCTATATCCAATATTCTTGCACCGTCAAGCTTGCAGACAAATTTTTTCACCGCTCTGTAGTGCTCTGCATTGAAAAAATTCATGAATTTTGCACAGGCTAATCCGCCCAGTCCCTCTGGATTAGCACACTGTCCGCCTATGTATTCTTTTATGCTCATAAAATCACCTCAAAAAATCTAAATTTATATATAATACAAATGCGAAAAAACAAGAAATAAACATCGCCGCAGGCGATACCTTAATTCCTCATTCCTCACTCCTCATTCCTCATTTAAACAAGAGTCCGTAAAGCTCCCCCTTAGAAAATCCAGTCGCCTTTGCTATCTCACGGCAGGCGTCAGCGCCACGCATTCCCTTTTCCACAAGGGCTTTTACCTGCTCCAGCGCTTCTTCGATATTCTCCACAGGGCAAAGCTCGTCCTCTTTTGCACCCTCGATAACAAGCACAAATTCGCCCTTTGGCTTGTTAGCTTCATAATACTCCACAGCCTGCGCAAGAGTGGTGCGGAAAACTTCTTCGTGTATCTTTGTAAGCTCCCTGCAAAGAGATATTCTTCTGTCACCGAAATATTCCAGCATATCCTTCAAAGTGTAGATGAGCTTGTGGGGCGCTTCATAGAAAATGAGGGTATTGGTGCAGTTTTTTACCGAGGCAAGATGATTTAATCTTTGCTTCTTGGTGGTTGACAAAAAGCCCTCGAACTGAAATCTTGCAGTGTCAAGTCCACTTATGGCAAGTGCTGATACCACCGCTGACGGACCTGGTACTACCTCCACTTTTACACCGTTTTCAGCGCATAGCTTCACAAGAAGCTCCCCAGGGTCTGAAATGCAGGGCATACCAGCGTCTGTGACGATAGCGGCGTTCTCGCCTGCCATTATCCTGTTCAAAATGCTCTCGCCCACCTGTTTCGCATTGTGTTCGTGATAGCTCACAAGTGGCGTTTTTATGTCAAAATAATTGAGAAGCTTTGCGGTAACTCTTGTGTCCTCGGCACAGATAAAATCAGCCTTTTCCAAGGTCTCAACTGCGCGGTATGTCATATCTCCAAGGTTGCCTATAGGCGTTCCTACTACGGATAAAATTCCCATTGTTTATTCTCCTAACTCGTTTGCAAGTATGTGGTCTATCATCTCATAAAGGTCAGAAATGGTATTAAGCCCACCGCACTGCGCTCTTAGCCTTGCAGAGCCTTTCAGCCCTTTAACATACCATGCACAGTTTTTTCTGGCTTCTTTCATGCCCTGACGTTCGCCCTTGTATTTGCATATAAGCTCGCAGTGCTTTTTCATCACTGCCATTTTTTCTTCTATGCTCACCTCAGGAAGCTTTTCCCCTGTTTCAAGATAATGCTTCACGTCACGGAAAACCCATGGTCTGCCGTAGCTTCCTCTGCCTATCATCACAAGGTCACAGCCAGTCTGCTCATACATTGCCTTTGCGCTTTCTCCGTCAACAACGTCGCCGTTGCCTATAACGGGTATCTTCACAGCCTCTTTTACCTGCTTTATTATATCCCAATCGGCTTTGCCTGAATAAAACTGCGTTCTCGTCCTGCCGTGACAGGTGACGGCGCTTGCCCCTGCCTGCTCGATAAGTTTTGCAAACTCCACTGCATTTATGCTGTTTTCGTCCCAGCCTGCACGGAATTTCACTGTAACAGGGCAGTTTGCGTTTTTTACCACCTCTCTGCATATCTCTGCCGCAGTGTCAGGAAGCTTCATAAGTGCAGAACCGCTGCCATTGCCAACTATTTTCGGCACAGGGCAGCCCATGTTTATATCAATGATATCAGGAGAATATTCGTTGAGCTTATAAGCCGCTTTTCCCATATAATAAGGGTCTTCCCCAAAAAGCTGCAAAGCATAGGGGCGTTCCTCTTTCTCAATCTCGCAAAGACGTGCTGTCTTTTTGTCACCAAAGCACAGACCCTTCGAGGATATCATTTCGCTCACAAGATATGAAGCCCCATACTCTTTGCACATAAGGCGATATGATTTATCTGCCACCGATGCCATGGGTGCTAATGCGGCGGTCTTTTCTATTTCAACGTTTCCGATAAAAAAGCTGTTCATCAAGTCAAATTCTCCTAATATGTTCCAATGCATGAATAGTCATAGCGATACTATTTTATTATAGCACAATGCGTGATTTTTTGCAACGATAAAAAGCCATATAACTACACAAAGTAATAAATCGCTGAAACGCCTTGACATTTGCGGAATTTTGCTATAAAATATAATGGTAGTATTATATTTTGTATAAGGAGAATGTTTCATGAATAATTCTGAAAAAACCATGGATAAGATCGTGGCTCTCTGTAAAAACAGAGGCTTTGTATACCCTGGAAGCGAGATCTACGGCGGTCTTGCAAACACTTGGGACTACGGTCCGCTTGGCGTTGAGCTGAAAACTAACATCAAGAACGCTTGGAGAAAGAAGTTCATTCAGGAGAACAAGTACAATGTTGGTCTTGACTCCGCTATCCTTATGAATCCGCAGACTTGGGTGGCTTCAGGTCATATCGGCGGATTCTCTGACCCTCTTATGGACTGCAAGGACTGTAAGACACGTCACAGAGCGGACAACCTTATCGAAGATTTCGACGGCACTAACGTTGCAGGCTGGACAAACGAGCAGATGATGGACTACATCAAGGAAAAGCAGATCCCATGCCCAGATTGCGGCAGCCACAACTTCACTGATATCCGTCAGTTCAACCTTATGTTCAAGACATTTCAGGGTGTAACTGAGGACTCAAAGTCTGAGCTTTATCTGCGTCCTGAAACTGCACAGGGCATCTTTGTAAACTTTGCAAATATCCAGAGAACAACAAGAAAGAAAGTACCTTTCGGTGTTGCACAGGTAGGTAAATCATTCAGAAACGAGATCACTCCGGGTAACTTTATTTTCCGTGTTCGTGAGTTTGAGCAGATGGAGCTTGAGTTCTTCTGCAAGCCGGGTACAGACCTTGAGTGGTTCAACTACTGGAGAGGCTTCTGCAAGGATTGGCTCCTTAGCCTTAACATCAAGGAAGAAAACCTTCGTCTGAGAGATCATTCACCTGAGGAGCTTTGCTTCTATTCAAAGGCTACAACTGACTTTGAGTATCTCTTCCCATTTGGCTGGGGCGAGCTTTGGGGCGTTGCCGACAGAACTGATTATGACCTTAATCAGCACATCAAGACAAGCGGCAAGAGCCTTGATTACTTTGACCCTGAAACAAACGAGAGATATGTTCCATACGTTATCGAGCCTTCCCTTGGCGTTGAGAGATTGTTCCTGACAGTTGTTTGCGAAGCATACGACGAGGAAAACATCGGCACAGAGGAGAAGCCTGACGTTAGAACAGTTATGCGTTTCCACCCTGCACTTGCTCCTTTCAAGGCTTGCATTCTTCCGCTTTCCAAGAAGCTCAGCGAGCAGGCAGGCGAGCTTTATGCAGAGCTTTCAAAGCACTTCCTTGTTGACTATGACGAGGCAGGCTCTATCGGTAAGAGATATCGCCGTCAGGACGAGATCGGTACACCATTCTGCATCACATATGACTTTGATTCTGTTGAGGACGGCTGTGTAACAGTAAGAGACAGAGATACAATGGAGCAGGAGCGTATCAAGATCGACGAGCTGGTGGCTTATATCGAAAAGAAGATAGCTTTCTAGTAAAATAAAGATCTTTGCGGGCGAACGGTTTGTTCGCCCGTTTTTTATGCCCGTTTTTACAATAAAAAGCTTTACAAAATTGGCGAGTTGTGATATAATATGTTTGTATATTTTTACGAAAGGACGTCCTTGCCATAAAAAATATATTTGACTCACATTGTCACTATGACGATCACGCTTTCGATGAGGACAGATACGAAGTCCTTGACAGGCTTCTTTGCGACCCTGACTCTCCTGTAGACAAGGTCTGCCACGCCGCAACGGACGAAAGATCATCTTTGTTCGGCATCGAAACTGCAAAAAAATATGAGAATTTCTATACCTCTGTGGGCTTTCACCCTGAGTGTATGGATACTCTTCCTGAAAATTATATGCAGGTGCTTGACGAGCTTTATTTGAAAGCCTGCTCTACTCACAAGCTTGTTGCTGTTGGTGAGATAGGGCTTGACTATCATTATGAGGGATATGACAAAGAAAAACAGATAAAGCTTTTTGACAAGCAGGTGGAATATGCTGTGAAGAAAAGTCTGCCTGTTATAGTTCACTGCCGTGAAGCCACTCAGGACTGCCTTGACGTGCTGAACAAATATGCGCCGTCAGGTGTAGTTCACTGTTTTTCAGGCTCGGCGGAGACCGCAGAGATAGTGCTTGGGCTTGGTATGTACATCGGGTTTACAGGTGCGCTTGCTTTTAAAAATGCTAAAAAAGCCAGACGTGCTCTTGAAGTTGTCCCTATGGACAGGCTTCTTCTTGAAACGGACTGCCCCTATATGGCGCCCCCTCCTTACAGAGGACAGAGGTGCGAAAGCCCTATGATAGAAGAAGTGGCAAAGGTCGTGGCTGAGATAAAAAGACTCGATCCGCAGGAAGTGCTTGACATTACAAATAGAAACGCTTGCCACCTGTTCGGGATCGAATATGAGAAAGGATAAGAGAACAAAATGACAGAAACTATGTATGTAGTGATACCATGCTACAACGAAGAACAAATGTTGCCTATCACAGCGAAAGCGCTTATAAAAAAGCTCGATGAGCTGAAGGCAGAAGGTCGTATCGCACAGAACAGCAAGGTCATGTTCGTTGACGACGGCTCAAAGGACAAAACGTGGGAGATAATACAGAAGCTCCACGAAGCAAGCCCTGTTTTCACGGGTCTTAAGCTCTCAAGAAACAAAGGTCATCAGAACGCACTGCTGGCTGGTCTTATGACGGCGAGAAACTATGCTGATATCGTTGTTTCCATGGACGCTGACTTGCAGGACGATATAAACGCTATTGACGGCTTCCTTGATAAGAGGGCAGATGGCTGTGATATTGTTTACGGCGTTCGTTCATCGAGAGAAAAGGATACCGCTTTCAAGCGTGGAACTGCTCAGGCATATTACAAGCTTTTGGAGCATATGGGCGTTGAGATAACATATAATCACGCTGATTACAGACTTATGAGCAAAAGGGCTATAGACGCTCTGGCAGAGTTCAAGGAAGTAAATCTGTTTCTGAGAGGTCTTGTGCCTATGGTCGGCTTCAAGAGCGACATCGTTAAGTATGTAAGAAACGAGCGTGTGGCGGGCGAATCTAAATATCCGCTGAAAAAAATGCTTTCCTTTGCAGTTGAGGGAATAACCTCACTTTCTGTAAAGCCTATAAGATTTATCACCACTATCGGTATAATAGTATTTTTAGTATCACTTATAATGCTTATATATTTCCTTATAACATGGGCAGTGGGGCACACTGTTCAGGGCTGGGCTTCAACTATCACGTCTATATGGGCGATAGGCGGACTTCAGCTTTTGGCTATAGGCATTATCGGAGAATATATAGGCAAGATCTATTTGGAAACAAAGGCTAGACCTAAATTTATAATCGAAACAAATCTTGAAGAAACAGACAAGGAGTAATTAAAAATGGCAGAACTCAAGGCTAACAATCAGAAACCAAATTTCGACAACAACCCTAAGCTTATAGAAGCTATCGCAGAAATGAGAAAGAATTTCTGTGCCGAAACTCAAAACAAGGTAATAAACACAGCACTTGCCTGCACATTTCTCGTGCCTGCAATGGTAGAAAAGACAACAGAGCTTGTTGCCGACGCTGAAAACCATGTTAATTTTGAGGACAAGAGCAAGGCTAAGTTCATTCTTCTCAACAACAACAAAACAAACGGCACATTTTTCCCTGTTTTCACTTCCCCAGAGGAAGCTAAAAAACTCCAGTATGACAAGCCATTCCAGAGCTTTGCAATGAGATTTCAGGATATAGCTGCTCTCACTGAGCAGACGCCAAAGGTACAGGGCTTTGTTGTAAACCCATTTGGCGAGAACCTTCCTTTCACTCAGGAAATGCTGGAGTCTATCAAGCAGACTCTCATAAGGGTAGCAAAGGAGCGCAAGGCGGCTAAAGAAGCTGCTGAAAATGGCGAAGCTCCTAACATTGCTGTTACAAACAACGAAACAGCAGAGTAAGATACTTAAGCATATCGGAGGACGGACTGTGTTCGTCCTCTTTTTTTACCTGTCTATAAAAATCTAATTACAGAAGTCCGTGTCTTATTTTTACGAAAACTATGCTTAATATAGTTGACAAAAAACATGCTGTGTGTTATAATTGTAGTAATATGGTGGGAAATAAAGCGTGTTATTTGTGCAGTGTTCACTATCACGCACCACGCAAAAGACTAAAAGGTTCTGCTTTTAGAAATTTTTTTCGTGATCTGAGGGAGTATATATGGCTAACGAAACCGAACTTGAAAAAATTGACCGTGCTGCCGAATACTTTGAAAGATATTTTGAGTTTGAGGACGCTGTAACGGTCAGCAAGGAAAACAAGGAATATCTCAAAACATATATCCATGACAACGATTATGTTGTTAAAAACTTCAATATAAAAAATAAGATCGTTAAGGCTGTGGGCATAAGTGCGGCTATCGGCGTGGCGGCTTTCCTGCTGCTGTGGCTGCTCCTTGGCACAAAGCTTATTATAGTGGGCATTATTGCAGGTGCACTTATTTTTATCGGTGCAGGCGTTTTCGGTATCGCTCTCAACAAATACAGACTTACTGCTGCTGAACAGAAGCAGGTTGAAGTGAACGAGGGCATAAACGAACAGATAATAATGCTTGATGACAGAATAAAGCAGGTAGAACGTCAGAGAGATGATTATTACAAGGCTCTTGAAAAGAGAGTGCCTTTCATGTCACTTGACTATATGAAGAACGTTCAGCAGATAAAACAGTTTCTTGTGGACGGCAAGGCTGACACCTGCGAGGAAGCTGTGGATATGTTCGAGGAGTCCATGCTTTTACAGCAGATGACGGATATCATGACAAAGAGCGAAACTATCGAACCTGTCAAGGACGATAAGGAACGTTTCGGCGACCCTTTGAAGATAATAAAGGAAAACAAGAAGAAACGCAAAAAGGAAAAGAAAGCAAAAAAATACAAAAAGTAACTTTCGACCGCAGCAGCATTTTACGCCGCTGCGGTCTTTCTGTGAAGATCCACAATTTGCTATAGATAGGATAATGTATGAACGAGAAAAAAGATATTCTGACAAAAACATGGGTAGTGGCTGTCCTTGCGTCCATATGCTGTATGCTGTGGGGAAGTGCATTTTCCTGCGTGAAAATAGGCTACAGCCTTATGAACATAACCACCAATGACAGCGGCTCTCAGCTTGTGTTTGGGGGCATAAGATTTTTTGTGGCAGGGCTAATGGCTCTTGCCATGGGAAGCGGAGCGGAGAGAAAAATTCTCCTGCCAACAAAGACTTCCATACCAAAGATCATGATAATAAGCCTTTTTCAGACAATTTTGCAGTATTTTTTCTACTACATAGGTCTTGCCCACACAACGGGGGTAAAGGCAGCGATAATAGTTGGGGCGAACGTTTTTATTGCGATACTTGTGTCATCGCTTTTATACAAGCTTGAAAAGCTCACCGCTGTGAAAATAGCAGGCTGTATACTTGGATTTTCGGGTATCATTGTTATAAATCTCGGGGGACTTTCTGGGGTAAGCTTTAACTTTCTCGGGGACGGATTTATTTTTCTTTGCACCTGTGCATACGCTTTTTCATCGGTATATATGAAGCGCTATTCCGAAACAGAAGACCCTGTTATGCTTAGCGGCTGGCAGTTCGTTTTCGGTGGAGCAGTTCTCACTGTCATAGGCTTTTTAATGGGCGGCAGGCTTGGTCACATGAGCGCAAAGGCTTTTTTGATGCTTTTGTATCTTGCCTTTGTATCAGCGGCGGCATATTCTCTATGGGCAGTGCTTTTAAAGCACAACCCTGTTTCAAAGGTAGCGATATTCGGCTTTATGAACCCTGTGTGCGGAGTGCTGCTTTCAACTATTCTGCTTGATGAAAAAGGCATTTTTGGCGTTCAGGGGATAGCCGCACTTATCCTTGTATGCTCGGGTATCTTTATTGTTCAGAGAAAAGGGAACAAATAATATCAGGCTCATGTGCTTATTGCATATGAGCTTTTTTATTCAAAATCGTTCTAAAGACTGTTTAAAATGTTGATTTTTATATGTAGCTGTGTTATAATGAATTGTGTATGGTTTTTTACCAATATATTATCAGTAAAGAAAAAGAGGACAAGACAATGTTTAAGAAAAACGGACTTCTAAAAAGCCCTGACAGCAAGCCAAAAGAAAAGTATCTGCTGCTGTTTGCGGTGGCTTTTATCGGCATGATGATCTCGTTCATACCGTCAATGATAGTGAACAAGGGCATCTTTCTCTACTATGGCGACTTCAACTCACAGCAGATGATGTTCTATCAGCACTGTCATGACGCTGTTCGCAGCGGAAACATGGGCTGGGATTGGGGAACGGACTTAGGCTCGAGCTTTATTGGCTCATACGCTTTCTATCTCCTTGGCTCGCCATTTTTCTGGCTCACTACACTTTTCCCGTCAGGTGCAGTGCCTTATCTGATACCATGGCTCCTTGCGCTGAAAACGGCTATCGCCGCAATAACAGCCTACGCTTACATCAGATTTTTTGTTGACAACACAAGCGCCTGCTTTATAGGCGGTCTGCTTTACGCTTTCTCAGGCTTCCAGACCTACAATGTGTTCTTCAACCACTTCCACGACGCAACTGCGTTCTTCCCTCTCATGCTTTTAGGATTTGAACTGCTGGTTCAAAAGAACAAGAAGGGTCCGTTTGCAGTAGCGGTAGCTATATGTGCGACCATAAGCTATTTCTTCTTTGCCTGCGAGGTCGTATTCATTGTTATCTACTTCTTCCTGAGATGCCTTGACAAGGACTTTGAAATTGACATGAAGAAGTTCGGTCTGCTTATCCTTGAAGCTGTTATCGGTGTGATGATATCCGCTGTTATCTTCCTGCCGTCAGCGCTGAGCGTAATGGGCAACTACCGTGTAAACGAAAGACTTTATGGACTTGACCTTGTTATATACGGTGAAAATGTAAGAATACCAAGAATTATCCAATCGTTCTTTATGCTTTCCGATATGCCTGCAAGAATAAATATCCTTAACTCAGACAAGGCAAGATGGGCTTCAATGGCAGGTTATCTGCCTATGTTCTCAATGGCAGGCGTTATAGCGTTTATGAGAACGAAAAAGAAAGGCAAAGACAGTTGGCTTACAAAAGCTATTATCGTGTTCGGCATAATGGCTTGCGTGCCTATATTGAACTCCTCTTTCGTCCTTTTCAATGCGTCATATTATGCAAGATGGTATTATATGCCTATACTGCTTATGTGCCTTATGACAGCAAAGGTCATCGCAGAAAACAAGGACGATTTGAAAAAGGGATTTGTGCCTGTTTGTGTAGTATGTGCGATATTTATTGGCATAGGTCTGCTTCCGACAAGCGAAAACGGCGTTGTATCCTATGGCAAAGTCCCTGAATATATTGAACTTTACTACATTCAGGCTATCGTTACCATAGTAATGATAATAATGCTTGGCACGCTTATATATGTGGTCGCAGAGAAGAAGCTCGACTACATGAAGATCGCTTCTTCAATGACGGCGGTTGCGGTGGTCATCTGCATGACTTCTTCTATCGTATACGGCGTAAGTCAGGGTACTGACAACACCGACTACATCAACAGAGCAATAAACGGTGGCGACAACATCAACATGGATAAGCTGGAGTCTGGATCAGAGAACTACAATGCTGACAACAATTTCTACAGAATAGATACCTCAGAAAATGTTGACAACTGGTGTATGTTCTGGAAGCTTTCATCAATGAGATGCTTCCACAGCGTTGTTTCAACATCTATCATGGATTTCTACAGCTCTATCGGACAAACGAGAGATGTTGCATCAAGAATGGAAACTAAGGTCTATCCGCTAAGAAGCCTGTTTTCCGTAAAATACTATTTCAATGAACTTACTGAAAGTGAGAGAAAAGGTATCACAGAGGTATCGAAGCCTGAAACTCTTGCAAATCTCTACGGCTTTGAATATGTTGATACTCAGAACGGTTTCAACATTTACGAAAACAAATATTATGTACCAATGGGCTTCACATATGATTACTACTGCCTTGACAGCGACATTCAGAAGGCTTCAGAGGTAGACAAGACATCAATGCTCATGAAAGCCCTTGTGCTTACCCCTGAGCAGGCTGCAAAATACAATAATATTCTCAGCTACTACAGCTTTAAGGGTACTGACTACTCAACAGATCAGTATTATCAGAACTGCCTTGACAGACGTGCAAACAGTTGTTCATCATTCAGTTATGATTCTTACGGCTTCAACGCCAAGATCGACCTTGACAAGGATAACCTTGTGTTCTTCTCAGTTCCATATGATGACGGCTGGAGCGCAAAGGTGAATGGTCAGGACGTGGAAATAGAAAAGGTGGATTACGGCTTTATGGCTGTTCTTTGTCCAGCGGGATCAAACGACATCCAGTTCACCTACGAAACAAAGGGACTTTTCTGGGGCAAGGTAATAACAGCCGTTGGCTTCGGCTCGCTTATCGTTTACCTTGGCGCAGTGAGATTTACAGGCAGAAAGAAAAAAGAAGAAGCTCAGCCTGTTGAAAAGAACGCATAAACCTGAAAGGGAGGATATAAAATGTATCAGAACGAAAAAACTATCAGTGAAAAAGAGATATACAAGGGCAGGGTCGTTCACCTGACTTGTGATGAAGTGGAGCTTGAAAACGGCTACAAGACGCTTAGAGAGGTCATTCATCACCCCGGCGGAGTTTGCATCGTTGCTCTTGACGAGGACGAGAATGTTTATTTTGTGAAGCAGTTCCGCTATCCTTTTAAGACCGCACTTATGGAGATACCTGCAGGAAAGCTTGAATACGGTGAAGATCATTTGGAGTGCGGAAGGCGTGAGCTTAAAGAGGAGATAGGTGCAACGGCAGAAAAAATGACTTATCTTGGCTGTATTTATCCTACAGTGGCTTATGATACCGAGATAATCCATATGTATATGGCAGAGGGACTTGATTTCGGTGAGCAGCACCTTGACGAGGGCGAGTTCCTTGACGTAACAAAAATGCCTCTTGAAGAAGCTTACAAAATGATCATGGAAAACAAGCTCCCTGACGCAAAGACAACTGCGGCTATACTGAAAACTTATCTTATCAAAAAGGATATGTAGTCCATAATATTTTAACCATGCGATAAAAGAAACGGTCGAACGCTATTCGCCACTGCATATATAAAGGGTACTGTCAACGTGGCAGTACCCTTTTTTTGTGGTAAAAAAAAGAGCGCCCACGCACCGAAGTGCATGAGCGTCTTTTTTATAGTAATTTAGATTACTTTTCCTCAGTATTGTAAAGCTTAGCGTATCTGAGCAGATAATCATATCTGTCCTTAGCGTTCTGAACAGCCTTACCAAAGAGCTTCTCAGCTCTCTCAGGATTCTGTCTAGCAAGTGCGTTGTAACGTACCTCGCCCATGATGAAGTCCTTATAGTCAGCTGTTGGAGCCTTAGAATCAAGGATAAATGGATTCTTGCCCTCTGCCTTAAGACGTGGGTCGAATCTGTACAGATGCCAGTAACCAGCCTGAACAGCCTTCTTCTCCTCTGTCTGAGCAATTGACATACCACCCTTGATACCATGGTTGATACATGGAGCATAACCGATGATGATTGAAGGACCGTGATAAGACTCAGCCTCGTGGATAGCCTTGATGCACTGATTGTAATCAGCACCCATTGCAACGTGAGCTACATATACATAGCCGTAAGACATTGCGATACCTGCGAGATCCTTCTTCTTAACTTCCTTACCAGCTGCTGCGAACTGAGCGATAGCACCTGTTGGAGTTGACTTAGAGGACTGTCCGCCTGTATTTGAGTAAACCTCTGTATCGAATACGAAGATGTTTACGTCCTCGCCCTGAGCGATAACATGGTCAACGCCTGAGAATCCGATATCGTAAGCCCAGCCGTCACCGCCGAAGATCCACATTGACTTCTTTCTCAGATAGTCAGCGTCCTTAAGGATCTCCTCAGTAGCCTTATTCTTTGTCTTCTTAAGAGCAGCGATAAGGTTATCTGTAGCTGCTGAGTTCTTCTCGCCGTCATCTACTGTTTCAAGATACTCTTCGCAAGCCTTCTTGAGAGCTGCTGCCTTAGTTGTCTTAGACAGCTCAAGAACCTTAGCGATAGTTCTGTTTCTGATAGTTGACTGTGCAAGGAACATACCGTAACCATACTCAGCGTTATCCTCGAACAGTGAGTTAGCCCAAGCTGGACCCTTGCCGTCCTTGTTTACTGTGTATGGAGTTGAAGGAGCTGAACCACCCCAGATCGATGAACAGCCTGTTGCGTTAGCAATGTACATTCTGTCACCAAAGAGCTGTGTAATGAGCTTAGCATAAGGTGTTTCACCGCAGCCTGCGCAAGCGCCTGAGAATTCAAGCAGTGGCTGCTTGAACTGTGAGCCCTTAACTGTTGTTGCCTTGAACTTCTCGAATACTTCTGGCTTTTCAGCAAGTGTAAGACCATAGTTGAATACTTCCTGCTCAGCGAGCTGAGTTTCAAGTGGCATCATGCTGAGAGCCTTGTTGCCCTTCTTGCCAGGACAAACATTTACGCAAGAACCGCAACCTGTGCAGTCCAGAGCAGACATTGTCATTACAAAGTTGTAACCAGGCATACCTGTCATAGCTACTGCCTTCTCCTGAGCAAGCTTAGGAGCCTTCTTCAGCTCAGCGTCTGTCATTACAACAGGTCTGATAACTGCGTGTGGACATACATATGAACAGAAGTTACACTGGATACAGTTGTCACCATTCCATGCAGGAACGTCAACAGCGATACCTCTCTTCTCAAATGCAGCAGAGCCCTGTGGGAATGTACCGTCTGCCATACCTGTGAATGTTGAAACAGGGAGCTTGTCGCCCTCCTGAGCGTTGCAAGGGATCTGAATGTTGTTTACGAAGTCCTGAAGAGTCTTATCTGCGCACTTAGCGGCAGGCATACCCATTGGAGTATCCTTGCACTTCTTCCAAGATGCAGGAACCTTAACTTCGTGAACCTGCTGACATCCAGCGTCGATAGCGTCATGGTTCATCTTAACGATAGCGTCGCCCTTCTTAGAATAAGAAGCTGTAGCGGCGTCCTTCATGTACTTGATAGCGTCGTCGATAGGAATGATGTTAGCAAGCTTGAAGAATGCAGACTGAAGAACAGTGTTTATTCTGTTGCCCAGACCGATCTCCTTACCGATCTTAACGCCGTTGATCGTATAGAACTTGATGTTGTTCTCAGCGATATATCTCTTTACCTGACCTGGGAGGTGCTTATCCAGCTCTTCATGCTCCCACTGGCAGTTCAAAAGGAATGTTCCGCCTGGCTTGATATCCTGTACCATGTTGTACTTAGTGATATAAGACTCGTTATGGCAAGCAACAAAGTCAGCCTGATTGATAAGGTATGTTGACTTGATAGGTGTCTTACCGAATCTCAGGTGAGAAACTGTTACACCGCCTGACTTCTTAGAGTCATAAGCAAAATATGCCTGAGCATACAGATCTGTGTGGTCACCAATGATCTTGATAGAGTTCTTGTTAGCACCAACAGTACCGTCAGCGCCAAGACCCCAGAACTTACAAGCTGTTGTGCCTGCTGGAGCAGAGTCAAGCTTGCCCTCAGTTTCGAGAGAGAGGTTTGTAACATCGTCTTCGATACCGATAGTAAATCTTGGCTTATATGTATCCTTCCAGCTTGCATTCCAGTAAACAGCCTTGATCTGTGCAGGAGTTGTATCCTTAGAACCAAGACCATATCTGCCTGAAGCGATAGCTACATCATGGAACTGTGTACCCTTAAGAGCAGCAACAACGTCAAGATAAAGAGGCTCGCCCTCAGAACCTGGCTCCTTAGTTCTGTCAAGAACTGAGATCTGCTCACAAGTTGAAGGGATAGCTTCAACGAGCTTGTCAGCACGGAAAGGTCTGTAAAGTCTAACCTTAACAAGACCGTACTTGCCGCCGTTAGCGTTCAGGTAATCTATAGTTTCTTCAATTGTATCGTTAACAGAACCCATAGCAACAATTACGTGTTCTGCGTCAGCAGCGCCGTAGTAGTTGAAGAGCTTGTAGTTTGTACCAAGCTTAGCGTTAACCTTGTCCATATATTCTTCAACGATTGCAGGCATATTGTCATAGTATGGATTACATGCTTCTCTTGCCTGGAAGAAGATGTCAGGATTCTGAGCAGTACCTCTTAAAACAGGGTGTTCAGGGTTCAGAGCGTGATTACGGAATCTGTCAACAGCTTCCATATCCAGCATTTCCTTAAGATCTGCATCGTCCCAAGTTTCGATCTTCTGGATCTCGTGAGATGTTCTGAAGCCGTCAAAGAAATGAATGAAAGGAACTCTTCCCTTGATAGTGGAAAGATGAGCAACAGCGCCCAGATCCATGATTTCCTGAGGGTTTGAAGAACAAAGCATAGCATAGCCTGTCTGACGGCATGCATAAATATCGGAATGATCGCCGAAAATGTTCAGAGCGTGTGAAGAAACGCATCTTGCAGATACGTGAATAACTGAAGGGAGCAGTTCGCCTGCGATCTTATACATATTAGGGATCATAAGGAGAAGACCCTGTGAAGCAGTATAAGTTGTTGTAAGAGCACCTGCTGAAAGAGAGCCGTGAACAGCGCCTGCAGCGCCTGCTTCGGACTGCATTTCAACAACCTGTACAGGCTGTCCGAATAAATTTTTCTTGTCTTTTGCGGACCACTGGTCAGTAACTTCTGCCATTGGTGATGACGGAGTAATAGGATAAATAGCTGCTAAATCTGTAAAAGGGTATGACACCCATGCGGCAGCATTGTTACCGTCCATGGTTTTCATTTTTCTTGCCATTGGAAAGTCCTCCTGATATATGTTAAAAATAGATTTGGGGTTATATGAAAACACATAACTTCAACATTAATAATATCACAAATCCGCTATTTTGTAAATACCTTTTTGTAAATTGCACATAAAAACTATATAAACTTTCTAAAGCACAATTAAAATATAAATACAACAATCAGTTCGACAATTTTCAACAAACACCAGTAATTTTTTAGTGATTAATAGTTCAAAATGTCTAATTACAAATGTGTATAATTGGTGAAAATTCCAAAAAAACGTCTAAATCAGAAAAAAATCTAATTTTTTGTTGACGATTAGCACATTTTGGTGTATAATAACAACAGTGTTAAATAATAGTTGATTATTTACACTCGTTTTGTTGTCTCCTTTCTTTTGTTCTACACATATTTTATTTATTTATTTTTATTTGTCCCGAGTACGTACAACTCGGGTTTTTTCTTTTTTTGTGTAAAATAATAACGCCTGCATCAGCTTCATGCAGGCGTTTTTTTATATATAATATTATCTTATTTTTGTTCCCGCCGGTACGTCATCGTCCAGGAATACCACCTTAATACCGCCGTCAGGCATATCCGCCGCACAGATCATACCCATGCTTTCTTCACCGCAAAGCTTTGCAGGTTTAAGATTTGCCACAAGTATCACTGTTTTGCCGATCAGATCCTCCGGCTTATAGTGTTCGGCAATTCCCGATACGACCTGTCTGCCGCCCATACCGTCGTCAAGCTGCAATTTAAGCAGCTTTTTAGATTTCTTAACCTTTTCACAAGATTTAACCTTAGCGGCTCTAAGTTCTGTTTTGAAAAATTCATCAATAGCAATTTCAGGTGCAAGCTCGATTTTTTCCTGAGCTTTCTGAGTTTTTGCCATCTGCGCTTCAATAAGCTTGTTTAATTCGTCGATTTCTTTTTCAGTATCTATTCTCGGGAACAATACCGCTCCCTTGTTTACTGTTACGTCAGCAGGTAAAACTCCGAATTTTCCGGCATTTTCGTAGGTCACATCATCTTCTGCTGCACCGATCTGTTTCCAGACTTCCGGCATAGTAGTCGGCATAAACGGACTAAGCAGAGCAGAAGTTATTCTGATCGCTTCAAGAAGATTGTAAAGTACTGCGGCAAGTCTCGGTTTGTTTGCCTCGTCTTTTGCAAGTACCCACGGAGCCGTTTCGTCAATATATTTATTAGCTCGTGACACGACCTTAAAGATTTCCGCAAGGGCATTTTGCAGCTGAGTTTTATCCATGTATTCGTCGACTTTTGCACGAAGTCCTTCACATTCTGCGATAAGCTCGCTGTCAAACTCACCTGAGGCTTTTTCAGCAGGCAGAGTACCGTCAAAGTATTTGATGACCATAGCGACAGTTCTTGAAACCAGATTACCGAAACCGTTAGCAAGGTCGGAGTTGATACGGTTTATCATAATCTCATTTGAGAAAGAGCTGTCCGCACCCAGAGCCATTTCACGCAGGATATGGTAACGGATAGCGTCAGCGCCGTAACGCTCGCCCAGTACAAACGGGTCAACTACGTTACCAAGAGACTTACTCATTTTCTGACCGTTAAAGGTGATCCAGCCGTGTACGGCAAGGTGCTTCGGCAGAGGAAGATCAAGAGCCATAAGCATTGCAGGCCAGATGATAGCGTGAAAACGCATGATGTCTTTGGCAACCATATGGACGTCTGCCGGCCAGAACTTTTCAAATTCGTCATGAGCGTTATTCTCGTAACCCAGAGCAGAGATATAATTTGAAAGGGCGTCGATCCACACGTAAACTACGTGGTTTGTATCAAAAGTAACAGGGATTCCCCACTTGAAGCTTGTTCTTGAAACGCAAAGGTCTTCCAGTCCGGGCTTGATAAAATTGTTTACAAGCTCTACAGCACGTGTTTTGGGCTGAAGATAGTCAGTTTCTGTCAGCAGTTTTTCTATTCTTTCGGCAAAAGGCGACATTTTAAAGAAGTAGGCTTCTTCTTTTGATTCAACTACATCACGTCCGCATTCGGGACATTTTCCGTCAACTAACTGAGAATCAGTCCAGAAGCTTTCGCATGGGGTACAGTACTTTCCTGAATATTCGCCTTTATAAATGTATCCTCTGTCATAAAGCTCCTTGAAAATTTTCTGTACTGTTTCAACGTGATAGTCGTCAGTAGTTCTGATATATCTGTCATAGCTGATGTTCATGTAGCTCCAGAGCTTTTTGAAGATTTCAACTATATTGTCAACGTATTCTTTCGGCGTAATGCCTGCTTCAGCGGCTTTCTGTTCGATTTTAAGACCGTGTTCGTCAGTTCCGGTAAGAAACATTACGTCATACCCCTGCATTCGTCTGTAACGGGCGATCGAATCGCATGCTACCGTTGTGTAGCAATGTCCGATATGGGGATTTCCCGATGGGTAGTAAATCGGCGTTGTAATGTAATATGGTTTTTTTGACATAATTGTTCCTCCTTGAATTTTCATATACTTATTATTATAACTCAATTGGAAGCATTTTTCAACGCTTTTTGAAAAAAAGCTTAGCAAAAACTTTTATGCCGGATTTCATAAACTTGTAAATGCTTTTAAAGGCTCGCAAAGTTACTTTTATACAATATTAAAAAAGATTAGAAAAAACTTTTATGCCTTCCGCTTTTGAAAAAGCGGAACCAAAACTTTTATACCGGATTTCATAAACTTGTAAATATTTTTAAAGACTCGCAAAGTTACTTTTATACAATATTAAAAAAGCTTAGCAAAAACTTTTATGCCTTCCGCTTTTGAAAAAGCGGAACCAAAACTTTTATGCCGAATCTCATAAAATTGTAAATGTTTTTAAAGGCTCGCAAAGTTACTTTTAATAAAATCTGAGTTAATATAAATAACCTACTTTTAAAAAGTAGGTTATTTATAAATCTATTATATTTTGTTTATTTTACGCCATTGCTTATAATCATCTATATCTGATTTTACTAACTTTATACATGCAGCAACTACAGCTGCATCATCAAGATATCCAACCACAGGTAAGAAGTCAGGTATTATATCAACTGGAGATACAAAATAAATTAATGCGCTGATCATTGATATTATTGATCCTATAGGTATTTCTGTATATTCTTTCCTAACATAACTCCTTATCATTGATATCATAACTGGAATATATGAAAGCGCATTACCTACAATAGGAACTATTGTTAATTTATTTTCTATCTTTTGTAAAAAAATTTCTAACTTATTTTCATCGTGTAACAATATTTCTGCTTTTTTGTAACCTTTTTTTAACTCGTTTTGCGCCTGATTCTCATCAAAAGATTCTGCTTTTTTCATATTATAAATCCTCCTGCAAATAATCTGCATTTCACAAAAATGTGATTTACAAACAAATTATATCACATAAATGTGAAAATGTCAACACAAATTTGTGTTATTTGCTATAATTTAAGTTATACTAATGCAGGAGGCTAAAAAATGGGTTATCAGCGTATAAGAGACCTCAGAGAGGATTCGGATAAAACTCAAAAACAAGTTGCCGAAGACATGCACTTGCATTTAACACAATATCACCGATATGAAACAGGTGAAAGTGAAATCCCCTTGTCATTTGCCATATCTCTTGCAAAATACTATAATGTATCAATAGATTATATTGCGGGGCTTACCAATGAAAAAACAAGTGTAAACACAAATGACATATCTCTTTCTGATTTGAAATTTTTAATTCGTTTCCGTCAGCTGTCGGAAATACAAAAGGGCAGAATTCTTGAACGCATTGATATGATTACAGAAAAAAATATATGATCCCCCTATCCTAAAAAGGACAGGGGGATTTTTTTACCGCAGAAATTTTACAAATCTATTGCATATTATAAGGTGTTGTGGTATGATTAATACAGTAAGCGCCGCTGTGATTTTTTTATTTTCCGACGCTGAATATTTATCCTGAAAGGCGATGATAACTATAAAAATAAAGTTTGCGGCAGCCGTTACTGCTTTTGCTGTTTTAGCGTGTATGCAGAGCGTCTCGGCTGAGACGGCTGAAAATATAACTGTACTGGGCGACAGTATTTCAACAGGATACGGTCTTGACGACGACGAGCTTTCCTACTGCGGATATTTACAGGAGTACTTTGACGCTGATCTTGATAACTTTGCAAAAGACGGCAGACAAACTGCGGAGCTTATCGAACAGCTCGAAAACGACGCCGATGTCAGAAGCTCTGTTGAACAAGCGGATCTGATATGCGTTTCAATAGGCGGTAACGATGTGCTTCAGATCTTTCTTGATTCGCTTTCAGAACTGAAAAACGCAGGAGGTAATAATTCAGAAGAACAATTTGTGTTTTCACAGGAGTTTGTTCAGGGATTTATAATGAAATATGCGTCTGCATTCGGTCCTGCCGCTGCACAGGCAGGTGAAAATATTGCTGAGATCAGAAAAAAAATAAGCGAATTGAATCCGGAAGCGCCGATAATCATGCAGACCGTTTATAATCCTTTTGAAACAGATAATGAAAAATTAAACAGTATAATGAAGCCTCTGAAAACGTTTACCGCTATGTATCTGGGCGTTATAAATAACGCTGTCAGACAGCAGCCGACAGTAATTGCCGATATACATAAAAAATTTTCGGAAAATTCATGGCTCTATACAAATATAAAAGAATTTGATATACACCCGAATTATGTCGGTCATATGCTTATTGCAGAGGAAATTATTCAGACTCTTGAAAAACCGGGAAACGGTGAGGTTTTCAAAACTCAGCTTGAAAATATTCCGGAAGATTACCTCAGCGCAATACCTGAAGATATAACCGGCGAAATTATAAGGCTTGCAGACGGGGAATTCCGTACGGAAACCGCAGACGCATTTTCTGCGGAAAATGAAACCAATCCGACTGAAGTGACTTCCGAAGCTTCACAGAAACAAAGCTCTGAAGCCGAAAATATAAATAAAACAGAACAAAAGAAAAAAATAAGACTTTCATCAGTATTGTTATTTGCCGGAATAATTTTAATTTCTGCGGCAGTATTGCTGAAGGTTTATTCAAAGATCAGAAAAAGGATGACGGAAAAATGATACTTTACTTAGTTATACCCTGCTACAATGAACAGGAGGTACTGCACGAAACTGCAAAACAGCTTAAAGAAAAAATGAACAGTCTATGCGGCATGGGAAAAATTTCACCGAAAAGCCGTATTGTTTTTGTTGATGACGGTTCAAAGGACAAAACCTGGGAAATTATCAGTGAACTGCATAAATCGGACAGTATTTTCAGAGGAATAAAACTTTCCAGAAATAAAGGACATCAAAACGCTTTGATGGCGGGACTGATGACTGTTAAGGACGAATGTGACGCCGCCATTTCTCTGGACGCCGATTTACAGGACGATATAGACGCAATTGACGGTATGACCGACAAATATTTAAATGAAAAATGCGATATAGTTTACGGAGTCAGAAGCGCACGTAAAACGGATACTTTTTTTAAAAAGTTTACTGCGGAATCTTTCTATAAAATAATGTCAAAAATGGGCGTTGAAGTAACGTATAATCATGCAGACTACCGTCTTATGAGCAAAAGAGCGTTAGACGCTCTTGAACAATTTAAAGAAGTGAATTTATTCTTAAGAGGCATGGTTCCGATGGTGGGCTACAAATCAGACGTTGTTTATTATGAAAGAAAAGAACGTTTCGCAGGAGAATCCAAATATCCTTTAAAAAAAATGCTTTCATTTGCCATGGAGGGAATCACTTCTCTTTCCATAAAGCCTATCAGAATGATCACAGCTTTAGGAGTCGGAATATTTACTGTCAGTATAATTATGCTGATTTATTTTCTTATAAGACACTTCATGGGAGCAACCGTTCAGGGCTGGACTTCTATTGTAGTCTCGGTCTGGGCAATCGGAGGATTACAGCTGCTTTCGATCGGCGTAATAGGTGAATATATAGGAAAAATCTACCTCGAAACTAAGCGGCGTCCTAATTTTATTGTAGAAACTTATTTAAATGACGAAAGCGAAGATTGTAAATAGTGCAACTTTTATTTTAACAAATATTAACTAAATTGTTCAAAATGTCAATTGACGAGACGTTGCTTTATATGATAAAATTTATTTAGTTAAAAATTTATATGAGGAGGTTTATTTTGTTAAAAAAAATTATTTCAGCTGTATCTGCGGTGTGTGTTATAGCTGTAAGCGGAGTTATTCCGCAGCCGGCTTCAGCTGCCGGCAGTCAGATGAGAAATTGGACTACTGCGGAAATTGTTCGGGATATGGGCATCGGCATAAATCTTGGAAATACCCTTGAATCCTGCGGCGATTGGATAGCACAGTGGGGAGACGGCAGCGTTAAATCCTATGAAACTGCATGGGGAAGTCCGGAAATTACCGAAGATATGATCAATGGCTACGCTGAATCCGGTTTTGAAACCTTGAGAGTGCCTGTGGCGTGGTCTAACCTTATGTCTGAAGATTATACCATAAGCGGAGCATATCTTGAAAGGGTAAAGCAGATAGTAAACTGGGCGCTTGACGCCGGAATGTATGTCATTATGAATCTTCATTATGACAGCGGATGGCTGGAAAATATACCTTCCGATAAAGAAAACTGTATGAATAAATATAAGAAAATCTGGACGCAGCTCAGTGAGGAATTCAAGGATTACGGAGATTATCTTATATTTGAATCACAAAACGAAGAATTAGGCTGGGATTCCCTTTGGAACAGATGGAGCGGCAGTACCGAAGGCAAAGCGGAATCTTATGATCTGGTAAACGAGGTAAATCAAACCTTTGTAGACATAGTGCGTTCTTCCGGCGGAAACAATGATTTACGTCATCTTCTGATTTCAGGATATAAAACAGATGTGGAGCTTACATGCGATCCGCTTTTTGAAATGCCTCAGGATCCCGCAGACAGATGTGCGGTTTCAGTTCATTATTATACACCGTCAGATTTTGCAATACTTGAAGAGGACGCAGACTGGGGTAAAAACCGTACTACCTGGGGAACGGAAGAAGATTTCGCAGAACTTAATAAAAATATGGATCTTATGAAATCTTCATTTGTTGATAAGGGTATTCCTGTTATTTTCGGCGAATACGGCTGTCCGAAAAACAATAAGGAAGAAGATTCGGTAAGACTTTTCCTTTCTTCTGTCTGCAAAGCAGCTTACGATCGTCA
>OLIW01000542.1_pt1 | contig 42185 bp, 34 predicted proteins | sample 1601321 | NCBI WGS metagenome assembly OLIW01 (sample SAMEA2452114, study PRJEB22498) | human gut metagenome
TATATTAACTGTCTAAAAACTGCACCCTTGTGTCTACTTTTATAATAGCAGTACACCCTCTCTAATAATATATATTTTCATAATCTCAATGGGATGTCAATAAATTCAATGGTTACGTTTGGTTACGAAAACACCAAAGAAATGACTAATCTCTTTGGTGTTTTATTGTTAATTTAACGATAAATTCATATTTTTTTAAATCAAAATCGTTATGTGTTATGCGATATTGCCAATTACCTTGGTCACTTCCAGGAACATTCATTCTTGACTTCTCATCTTGTTTTAAAATATCTTGGATTTGTAAAATAATCACATTCGCATCGGAGGCAAATAAATCATCCATAATTGCTTCATAAGTTGTATTTTCATCGACTGTTTGGTAATATTTTTTCATATTTAAAAATCCATTTTGGTTTTGTTTTACATACTCAAAAAAAGGAGAATTGTCATGCGTTCCAATATAACCAATACAATTTTTTTCATAATTTTTAGGTAAATAAGGATGTTTTTCATCTAAAGAATCAAAAGCAAATAATAAGATTTTTAATCCTGGAAAATGATAGCGATCTTTTAGTAATTGAACAGCATCAGTTATTATTCCTAAATCTTCTGCAATAAATGGTGTTTGCCCAAATTTTTGAGTTATCAAATCAAAAAAGGTTTTTCCAGGTCCTGCATACCATTTTCCATGTAAGGCTGTAGTTTCTTTAAAAGGAATAGCATAAAAAGCCTCAAATCCACGGAAATGATCAAGACGAACATAATCATATAATTTTAATAAATGTTGAAAACGCAAAGTCCACCAATGATAATCATCTTTTTTCATCTGTTCATAATTGTAAATAGGATTTCCCCATAATTGCCCCGTTTTAGAAAAATAATCGGGCGGTACTCCAGCCACCAATGTAGGATAATATTGTGTATCCAACAAGAAAAGCCGTTGATTTGCCCATACATCACAACTATCGAAATTGACATATATAGGGCAATCTCCGATTAATTGTATTTTATTTGCTTTAGCAAAATTTTTTAATTTTTGATATTGTTTAAACGCTATAAATTGGCAAAAGATATAAAATTGAATCCAATCTTGATTTTCTTCTTGAAAGCGATGAATGACATTTTTCTTTTTAATTTTATAGTCTATTTCCCATTGTGTCCAGGGTTGTTGATGAAAATATTTTTTCAACGCCATAAAAAGCGCATAATCTTCTAGCCAAAATTGATTTTTGCGCATAAAAATTTGAATCATTTTTTGATATTTAGCATATCCTCTTTGGTAAGCAAGCCATAATATTTTTTCTTTATTTTCATAGATAAGGCCATAGTCCACTCGATCTTTTGTTTGATACCAGGTTAAAGCATCTACTTCTTCTTGTTTTAGTAATTGATTTTGAATCAAATCATCCAAATCAATAAAATAGGGATTTAAAGCAAAAGTGGAAAAACTTTGATAAGGAGAATCTTTGTATCCAGTTGGTGAAAGCGGAAGAAATTGCCAATACTTTTGCTTTGTCTTTTTTAAAAGGCGTATAAAACAATAAGCTTCTTTACCAAAAGTTCCTATACCATAATTGGATGGCAAAGAACTGATGTGTAATAAAATACCACTTCCACGTTCCATAAAATCACCTACGCTTTATTTTTATTTTCTAATTCAATGAGTTGTTTTAATAAATGTTGATCACTGAGTTGATTCTCTTGTATTTTTTCATTAAATAAAGGTCCAGATATGTATTTTGCATGCATGTGAAATAATTTTTCATATTGATAAATGCTATTAATATCCACACCAATCATAACTAAATCATATTGTTCTGCAATTTTTTGATTTGTTAAAAAAGCAATTTGATAATGTGTAGAATCAAAAGATGTATCAATTACTTCTTCAAAAATCATCATGTAATTTAACTTCGTATAAATAATTTCATTCAAATAAGGAATTTGAAAATTACTGATAGCTATCCCAAATTGAATATGATTGGATTCTATATTTCCTTTAATAATTTTCTCCATTGTAACTAAATTGGTTTCCGAAACCACTAAATTTTCAAAAGAGATCATAATTTTCAAATCAATTTGTTGAAAATCTTCAAAAGAAGCATACGCATCACAAAAGCGAGAAATTTGAGAGTGAGGAATAACAATAAAGACCGGCAATTGAAAGTCTTTTTGCAAAATTTTTTCAAGTATTCCCATAAAATACTTTTTTCTTTCTCCAATTTCTTGAGCCATAGAAATAAACTTTTCTTTCGTGATATCAATTTCTTTATTTAAAGAAATTTCCACTTTATATCCCATTACTTTTTTTGTAGAAATATCTAAAATCGGTTGATAAACTAAATCAAAATCTTTTTCATCAATAATTTTTTTCACTAAAGACAATTTTTCAACATTTTCTTTTTCAATAATTGATAATTCTTTATCAAAAAAACGAATTTTATCGTTAAAAAATCTTCTCTTTAAACATTGATTGAGAGCAATTTCAGATTTTTCTAAGCAGTTGAGAGGATCATTATTTTCAATAATCATGGCACCAGCTAAAAAGTTAATATTGAAATTTCCTTTTCCTACTACAATATTTCCTGAACAAGTTTGTAAAATCTTTTTTAATTTTTGCTTTAATTTTGATAAAGACATCACTTTTCCTAAAAAAATGTGAAAAGTAGCTTCTTTGCTTTGACAAATAGCCATGTCTTCTTCTAAAATAGCCTCTAAACGGTTTAAAATTTCATAGTCAATTAACTTTACAAAATCATCTTTAAAATCTTTAACAATCGCTTCATATTCCTTGTAACGAATCGTAACAATACAAGCAATTTCATTTTCTAAAGTCAATTTTAATAAAACTTGAATTTTTTCATAAAAAGATTCGGTATCATATAAAGATAATTTTTTTTCGTAATCCTTAATCATTTGATTACTGACAGTAATATCTTGTGCCATAATAAAATATTTATGATTTTCTGGAATATAATTTTGTAAACTGCAACGATATAAACGTTTATTTCCAGAATCATCATACATTTGTAATTCAATTCTTCGATAGTTTCCATATTCACTATTATTTTGAATAAATTCTAACCAATCTTGCAATTTCTTTAAATTTTCAGAATCCAAAGAATAAGTAAACTCATCAAAATTTAATGTTTTCGTTTTATTATTGGTTTCATAAACATAATAAATTTCAACAATATTACGACTTAAATCAATCACTAAAGATAATCGATTACTCTTTTTTTCATCCATCATTTCAGCAAAAGAACGTGTCTTTTTTTTAAAAAATTGAAAGAGCAATAAAACGAGATCAACCAATACGAAAAAAGCGAAGATACCAAGAATAATAATCAAAAAATATTGTCCTGCATTGAGTTTTGAAAAATACATAGGCAACCTCCTTAATCCGTAATATATAATTCTATTATATCACTCGGAGCGCAAAAACGAAACTTAAACATATTGCATCCCATTCCTTTAGATACAATTAAATATTGGTTATCTTTTTGATAAACACCTTGAATATATTTTTTACCATGTTTTGGTTTATAAATTAAAGGAAGAAAAGGAATTCGAATTTGTCCACCATGCGTATGTCCTGATAAGACAAGATCAACATCATGAATTTGATCAAAATAATCTCCTTGATGAACAACAACAATACGAATATCGCCACTCGAAATATTTGGTTGTTGTGGTGTATGATATTGTCCTTCTTTTAAACCCATAATGACAATCTTTTTTTCATGATATTTTACTTCAACAGCTTCATTTTGCAACAAATGAAGCGGAAAAGCCTCAAAAAGAGCATCCTTTTGATTTTGTGAAATACGACTTTCTTTTTTATATTCATGATTTCCTTCTACTTTATAACCTTTTTGTGATTTTAAAAACTGAAAATATTTTTCAATATCTTCTTTTTGAAAATATTTAGCCGTATTGTAGCCAATTAAATCTCCACCAAAAAGGTAAAGATCGGCCTGACATTGTTTTAATACTTCCACTTTTTTTTCAAGTTGCTTCCCTTTTAACATTTTGCCCACATGCAAATCACTAAAAAAAACAATTTTAAATGCCGATTCAATTGGTTTTTTAATTTTCGTTAATTGTTTGTTTTGATATTGAAAACGTAAGATTTTCGTCTTTTTAACTTCAAAAAAATAACCATATAGATATAGGCTCAATCCTAAAAGAAGAAAAGCACCAAGACATACTAAAAAAATCGCAAGCGGACTCATTCTTGTTTATCCTTTCGAATTGCTTTTAAATCATCGGTTGATAAATAATATTTTTTCTGGCAAAAGTTGCAAGTGATCTCTACGCCTTGATCTTCTTGAATCATTTCATCCAGTTCTTTTGTATCAATTTTTTTTATTAGTTCTTTTGCATATTGTAAACTACAATGACATTGAAATTGCACGGGATAACTATCAATTAACCTTGCATCCTTAAACAATGCATAAATCATTTGTTCTGCACCATATTTTTTTAATAAATCCGATACCGAATGAATTTCTGTCAACATTTTTTCAATCGTTTGGTAGGTTTGCTCAGAAGCATTAGGCAATAATTGAATAAAAAATCCGCCTGCTTCTCCAATACTATAGTCTGGATTAATTAAAACACCTAAAGCAACGACAGTAGGAATTTGTTCACTTGTGCCATAATAATAACTGATATCTTCAGCAATTTCACCGCTTATTAAAGCACAACTTCCAACAAATGGTTCTTTTAATTGAAGTTGCTTCGTTACAGTTAAATATCCCTCATGTCCTACCGCTGTTCCCACATCCAAATGCCCATTTTCTTTCAATGGAACGTCGAAAAGAGGATTTGATACAAATCCTCTAACATTTCCTTTGGCGTCCGCTTCAGCCTTTAAATTTCCTAACGGTCCATTCCCATCAATACTAACTAATAATCTTTCATTATCTTTTAATTGCCCTGCCATGAGCAAAGCTCCACTCATTAAACGACCAATAGCGGCTAAAGCAACAGCAGAAGCTTGAACATTTTGTGCATAAGTGGCCAAAACATCTTTACTATCCACACTATAGATGAGCACTTCATCATGAAGTGCTAAATATTTATAAAGTTTACTCTTGTTTGTCATCCGTTGAATCATCCTTTGTATCTTTTAATTCATCAAGAGAAGAATTTTCTTGAGAGTCAGTTTGTTCAGGATTAGATTCTGCTTCTTTTGTATCCGGTTCAACACTATTCATTGCATTCTTTTGTTGTTGCGCCTTATATTCATCCAAAGAACCATGTTCAATGAGGTAATCAATTTCTTCTGCAGTAATCGTTTCATATTTTAAAAGCGTTTCTGCAATTAAAATTAACATATCTTTATTTTGTAAAATACAATTTCTAGCGGTTTCTAAACAACTTTCAATGATTTCACGAACCGCTTTATCAATTTCATTTGCGACTTCGCCAGAAATACGGGTACTTCCATAATCTCTTCCTAAAAAGACTTGACTACTATCCCGTTCATATTGAACAGGTCCAAGAGGAGACATTCCAAGTTCAGTAACCATGACTCGGGCAATTTGTGTTGCTCGTTCAATATCACTATGCGCTCCTGTCGTCACATCGTCAAAGAAAATTTCTTCAGAAGCTCTTCCGGCTAAATAAGAAGTAATTTTAGCTAAAAGTTCTCCTTTTGTTTGTAACATACTTTCATCTTTTGGAGTCATCAAGACATATCCACCCGCATCACCACGTGGAATAATGGTAATTTTTTGAACCGTTTCACTTAAAGCTACCTTTAAGCCAATAACAGCATGTCCCGCTTCATGATAAGCAACCATTCGTTTGGTTCTTTCACTAATTACTTTTGTTTTCTTTGCAGGACCGCCAATAACACGGTCAATCGCTTCATCAATATCTGAACTACTAATCTTATCGTGTTTATTCCGTACAGATAAAATAGCTGCTTCATTCATAACGTTTTCTAATTCAGCACCACTAAATCCTGGTGTCTTTTTAGCAACGGCTTCTAAATTGACATCACTAGCTAAGGTTTTATTTCTTGAATGAACTTTTAAGATATCTACTCTACCTTTTAAATCAGGAAGATTGACATCAATTTGTCTATCAAAACGTCCAGGACGTAATAAGGCTGGATCTAAAACATCAATCCGGTTGGTTGCAGCAAGAACAATAATACCAGAGTTATTTTCAAAACCATCCATTTCAACTAGAAGTTGATTCAGTGTTTGCTCTCTTTCATCATGTCCACCGCCAAGTCCGGTTCCTCTTTGACGAGCCACAGCATCAATTTCATCAATAAAGATAATACATGGAGCAGTTAAACGAGCCTTTTTGAACATATCACGAACACGACTTGCACCAACACCGACAAACATTTCAAGGAAATCACTACCAGAAATGTAATAAAATGGAACACTTGCTTCACCAGCGACCGCTTTAGCAAGTAATGTTTTTCCTGTTCCAGGAGGCCCCTTTAAAATAACACCTTTCGGTATTCTAGCTCCGGATTTTGCATATTTGCGTGGATTCTTTAAATAATCCACGATTTCTTTCATTTCTTCTTTTTCATCTTCACAACCGGCGACATCGCTAAAACGGATGGTAGAAGCATCTTCCCGTCTTGCCTTTGACTTTCCAAAATCAAAAGTCGATTTGCCGCCTCCTTGTGCATTTGCAATTTTACCAATAATAATGAATGCAAATAATCCAACAATTAAAATTGGAATTAAAGATTGAAGTAATTCTAACCAGAAATTCGGTTCTGTTGTATCTACAATTCCTATTGGGATTGATGGCAATTGATTTTCAATCAAAAAATCATCTGCTTGAGTTAAATAGCCTTTGATTTGAGTTAATTCATTTCCGCCATCATTTGCCGCAAATTCATATGTAGCACGATAATAATAAGTAACCGTTTGCTTGTTTTCTGTACGTTGAACCATATAATCCATCAAAAAAGTTGTTTTATAAGGTCCTACTTGTATTTTAATTTCTTCAATATTTTTTAATCTTGCCAAATATTCAGCTTCTAATGATTCTTGAACTTCTGAATCATTATTCGTTGTTTCAGAATTATCTTCCAATGTCAAATAATTTTTAATATCATTATGTGTCCAAACGACTACCTCTCTTCTTCTACCAGACATAGTAAAGACAAGTGTAATCACCAAAATAATGATAACCAACCAAAATAATAAGTATTTCCATAACGAAGATTTGCCATTTCGCTTTCCATAAATATTTGGATTGTTCATCGTATTCATCTCCTTTATTGATAAATGTTTATTATAAACATTTATTTACTTTTTATATTCTATCACAAAATAATTGTTTTGTGTCAATTTTAATGAAAAATATCTATAAAATCCACTAACCAACAAAATTTTACCATCCTTATTTTCCAATACAGGAACATGAATTCGGTCCTCCTTTGGAACTTTTTTGTCGATAAAAAGGCGACTTATTTTTTTTGTTCCATTTTTTAATTCAATTTTATCCGATGCTTTATAACTTCTTATTTGAATAGGAAAATCTTCTTTAGTTAAGTAGATTCCTTGCATTTTCAATCCTTCATGTCGAATTTCAAAGTAAGGTGTTTTGAATAAAGCATCATCATTTCTTACATAGCAAAAAGGACTAGAAGTTAAATATTTAAATTCAATTTGTGAATAAGCCTTTATCATATAATAGTCCTTATTTATTTTATGTTTTAAATTCGGTTTTTTACTCCAAAGAAAATTTTTTAAATTCGACAAAAGATGACGATTGATACATGGTTGCATTTCTTTTTGAATGGTTTCATATAAAAAAATTTGTAAAAAGAGGTCATCTTGTTTTTTTAAATCATGCGTTTGATAAGTGGAATGTGACGATAAATAATGGCGTACTTTTTGCCTTGTATCTATTAAGATTTTTTCATCTTTTAAAGCTTGTTCCCATACTTTTTGTTTATCTAATGTCTGTAGTTGATGTCTAATTTGATTGCGCAAATAAATTTCTGAATCATTACTTTGATCAAGGCCAAAAGGAATATGATTTTTTAAACAATAAGCTTGCAAATCTTTTTTAGAAACAGAAAGTAAGGGGCGATAAACTTGCATTCCCCATAAATTTGTTTGTGAAGCAATTAGATAAGATTCATTAATGACGTGCCGCTTTTTTTTCAACAAATAGGTTTCTAATAAATCATCAAAATGATGAGCAACAAATAGTCCATCACAATGCTCTTTTTGATAAATTTGAGCAAAGAATTGATAACGAAATTCTCTTGCTTTGACCTGAAAGGATTTTTTCTCATCCTTTTCTTGAAAAAAAGCAACATGAACAGGAATGTTTTTTTCTTGACAATATTTTTCAATGATTTGTTGCTCTTGGTCACTTTCTTTTCTTTTTTTATAATTCACATGTGCAACAATTAAAGCATATCCATTTTGAAATAAAAGATCTAATAAAGCCATGGAATCTGGGCCTCCAGAAACAGCCACTAAATACAGTTGATCTTTAGGATAATGAAATTCTAGTTGCATAAGGATTCCTCCTTCTTTATTTTTTGAAACAATGCTTTTACATAATCAAAAGACAACCCAAAGTTTGCATACTCATGCATAAAATAAATTTCTGGTTCCATGTCTTGCTCGTTTTCTAAGCATTGTTTTAAAAGCATATGAAGAGCTACTGGTTCAAATTGAAGAAGAGAAAACAAATGCAAACATTCTAGAATATGAGGAAATGCTAATTTTAATAAATCTATAGAGATTACTTTTTGTTGACTAAAAAAATAATCTTTCACACTTTGGATAGGTTTGGCCAAAGAAATAACTTTTTTTTCAAATAAAATCATTGCACTTTCTTTTTGATAATAGACAAGACTAAGGTTTCCAATAAATTGATTTTGATAAAAATAATCAATAATAAAAATCGCGTTAACAAAAGAAATCATTGAAAAATCAATATAAATCCAAGCATTTTGAATATAAGGAATATATTCTTTTAGTTGCGTTAAAGCGTGAGGATAAGAAATAGATTTTAATTCATAAAAGAAATCTTTTTCAATTAAAACGACATTTTCTTTGATTAATTTACTTTTTTGTTTTTCTAAAAAGGATGCATCGGTACAAAGATGAATGTTCATTTTAATTACCCCTTTGATATTTTTTTTGAATCTTTACTAAACCTTTAACAAAATCACTGACCAGATATAACCATTGGTCAATTTTCTTTACATGAACTTCAATGCGCATATGAGGAAACTTTAAAACGATAGCAGTAGAAATTTGATTAGCAAGTTCAAAAAGATCCAAACCCACTCCTCGATAACTTGAAAAAGTTTCAGATAATTTTAAAACAAGTTCTTGATCTGTTTCTCTATAATTTTCAATAATGCCTTCTTGTTCAATGATATCAATCACTTTCTTTTCAAAAAGAAGACGTATAGATTCAGGAAGTTTTCCTGTTTTATCAATGATTTCTTCTTTTAATTGATTCAAATTTTCTAGTTGTTCTACTTGATCAATTTGACGATATAATTCAATTTTTTCATAATCATTATTGAAGAATCCTTGAGGAATATAAGCATCAATTTGTAACGTCGTTTTCGGTTTTGCTTCTTTTTTAGGGGATAGAACTCCATTTTTTTGTTCTTCAATGGCCTCATGCAATAAATCAATATACATATCCATTCCCACACTTTCAATAAATCCCGATTGTTCCGCTCCTAACAAATCTCCTGCTCCACGTGTAATTAAATCGCGCATAGCTACTTTATAACCACTTCCAAGTTGTGTAAATTCTTTAATCGTTGTCAATCTTTTTTGAGCGAGTTCTGATAGATTCTTTTGTGATTTATAAAACAAATAAGCATAAGCTAAACGATCACTACGGCCTACACGTCCACGAATTTGATAAAGTTGTGATAGTCCAAAGCAATCGGCATTTTCAACAATAATCGTGTTGACATTTGGAATATCAATGCCGTTTTCAATAACCGTTGTACAGCATAAAATATTGGTCTCTCCTCGAATAAAGGTTTCCATAATATCTTCCATTTCATCAGAGGGTAATTGACCATGAACAATCGCAATTTTAGCATTTCGAATAGATTTTTTTAATTTTAAAGCAATCTTTGGCAATTCTTCAATGCGATTGTGCAAATAATATACTTGCCCACCTCGCGCTAATTCCCGTTCAATAATTTCTTTTATGACATAATCATTTTTTTCTAAAACATAAGTTTGAACAGGCATTCGATTTTCAATGGGGGTAGTAATCGTAGAAAATCCTCTAACCCCTGTTAAAGCCATTTGTAAAGTTCGAGGAATGGGAGTTGCAGATAAAGTTAAAACATCAATACTTGCCTTTAATTCTTTAATTTTTTCTTTATGTTCTACTCCAAATTTATGTTCTTCGTCAACAACTAAAAATCCTAAATCCGCAAACGCAACATCATTGGATAATAAACGATGCGTCCCAATAATCAAATCAATTTCTTTTTCTTTTAAACGTTTTAAAATGGATTGTTGTTCTTTTTCAGGAACCATTCGGCTAAGCAAAGCAATGCGCACACCATAATTTTTAAAGCGTTCAACAGCCGTTAAATAATGTTGTCTAGCAAGTAAAGTTGTCGGACAAAGTAAAGCAACTTGTTTTCCTGAATTAATTGCTTTAAAAATCGCTCGAAATGCTACTTCTGTTTTTCCAAAACCGACATCTCCACATAAAAGACGATCCATAATAATCGGCTTTTCCATGTCCTCTTTAATTTCTTGTAAGGCCTTTTTTTGATCAAAAGTCAATTCATAACCAAAATCTTGTTCAAAAGATTGGCTTAAAAAATCATCTTTTGAAAACGCAAAACCTGCTTTTTGAGAACGCAATGAATACAGTTGTATCAACTTTTCGGCAATATCTTTAATTCTTTCTTTGACCTTTGATTTGGTTTTTTCCCATTCTTTTGAACCTAACTTATGAATTTTAGGAACAACACCTTCTTTAGAAACATATTTTCGAATCAATTTAAATTGTTCTAAAGCAATGTAAACCACATCTTTATTTTTATATTCAATTTTTAAATAATCTTTATGAATCCCATTCGTTTCTAAAGTTATGATTCCGCGATAAATACCTATTCCATGATGTTCATGAACGACATAATCTCCTTCTTTTAAATCTTCTATACGATCAATTGTAACTGCATTTTTAAAGCGAGAAAAATGACCTCTAGTTCGATATTGACGTTTAAAAATTTCATTTTCTCCTAAAACCACCAAAGAAAAAGCATCAAAATCAAGCCCTAAATGAAAATCATGATGAGAAAGATAAATTCCTTTTTTTAAAGGAAAAGGAAGGGTTTCAATTTCTTGAAACACATATTGTTTTTCTAATAAATACGATTTTAATGAATCATAATGAATTGCATTTTCTAGTCCTATATAAATCGTTTTATTTTCTTCTAACCAATCTTGAAAAGCTGTTTCTAATACATGATAGTTAAAATCAAAACAGTCCACTTTTAAAAAAGCAATTAAAGGTTGAATGGTTGTTTGTAAACCAATTTCAATGGGATATAAATTCTTTATTGCTGAAAGTATTTCAGATAAAGAATAAAACATGAATAAAGAATGGAGGGATTGTCCCTTTTCAAACATTTCCATTGTCGTTTCTTCAATTTCGTTTTCAAAAAATTGTGAATTTTCTTTTATTTGATTTTCATTGCAAATATAAAAAAGTGCTTCCTCAAAATAAGAAGTAAGGGGTTCATGATTTTCAAAATAGCCGTAATATTTAAACAAAGATTCATCCCACTGATAGTTTATTAATTTGGTGATATCTTCATTGACTCTTTCTTCTAATGTCAAATTCAAAGCACAGTGTTGTTTTTGTTGTTGCAATACCTCTTCAATTTTTTGAATTCCCTGTTGAAAAGTTATATCATCAATTAAAAATTCAGTAGCAGGCATGATTTCGCAACTTTGAATCACACTGGTGGTTCGTTGTGTTTGAGGATCAAAAAAGCGAATACTTTCTACTTCATCATCAAAAAATTCAATGCGCACAGGAAAAGCATATTGAATACTAAAAATATCAATAACTCCTCCTCTTGATGAAAATTCAAACGATTGCGTAACTTGTAAAACCGATTGATAACCTAATTTTACTAATTGCTGCATGATATTTTTTTTACTTTGCTTGTCGCCCACTTTAAAATGTAAAATTTGTTGCAAAAAAAGTGATTTTTTAGGAGTTAGTCGCTGTAAAGCCATTGTATGGGTAATGACAACCATCGGTTTTTTTTGACAAGATTGGGCTAGAATATATAACCGTGTTGCTTCCATTTCAGGAGAAGTAGCTAAACTTGTAAATTTTGTAACCTCATCCACGGCATATAATTGACAATCTTCTTTTAATAAAGGATAAAGATGGTTATAAAATTGTTGAGCGGCCAATAAATTTTCTTTTACTATAACAATCATTTGAGGATGTAAAAGAAATTTCAAAGCCACGACAAAAGCAAAAGATTCTTCATTATAAAATGAAGCATCTTGTAATGATTCAGCCTGTTTTACAAATTGAGGATAACGTTTAAAAAATGTAATCATCTCATTCATTGTTTTTCTCCGTTCCATTAAAACGATTCATGGCAATATCAAATTGATTATGAATAAATAAATCTACCGCTTGCGCGACATGATCAAAGGTTTTTTCAAGATATTCCAATTCTTTTTTTGAAAAATTGGATAAAACATAATCCACAACATTTTCATTACTAGGTCGGTCAATGCCAATGCGAATACGGCAAAATTCATTGCTTGCTAAATGATATAAAATGTTTTTTATGCCATTATGCCCTCCAGCGTTACCTTTTTTACGTAATCTTAAAGTTGAAAAAGGCAAGTCCATATCATCATAAATCACTAAAAGATCTTTTAATGAAATTTGAAAAAAATTCATAATTTGTATCAATGGTTCACCAGATAAGTTCATATAAGTCATAGGTTTAAATAAAAATACTTTTTCTTGATTATCATTAAATTCGGCATATTCTCCATTAAATTTTTTCTTAAATGAACATCCTTTTGCTTTAGCATAATGGTCCAAAAATAAAAAACCAACATTATGATGCGTATATTGATATTGTTTTCCTGGATTTCCAAGTCCTACAATTAATTTCATTAAAATCACCTGTTTTATTATATCATTTTCCATTTAATTTATAAACTATTTCCTTTGAAATCCCTATTTTCATCTTTACAACCATTAATTTTTATCGTTTCTATCGACTATTTTTAAATTATAAACAAAATTTGCTATTTTTTTCGTTTTTTATTAAAAAAACATTGAATTTTTAATAAAAATTTAGTATATTATTTATAAGAGGTGAGATTGATATGAAAAAACGTGTTGTATTATTTACGATTTTTTCGGTTATTTTGGGTTTGGCAGGAATCTTTTTCTCCTTTGTTATGGTAGCAGAAGGGGCTTCCGGCAAACTACTAGGTGGAACATTTTTAGAACCTATTCACACTTGGTTCTACAGTGATGGGGTGCAAAACTTCATGAATCATTTAGATTTAGGACCTGTATTCTACATTGCTGTTGCTGCTGTGATTATCATTTCTTTATTGGCTTTAATCTTTTTAAGAGTAAAACCTGTTAATGATCAAACGATGCCTCCAATTAATGTAAAACAAACAGCTTATGCTATTGACTACAGTAAGGATGCCATCGTTCCAAGTATGGTTGTTGTCAATGAAGAAGTAGAAAAGGATGGTGAAGACGATGAAAACAAAAAGTAAAGCTGCTAAAGTATTAGATATTTTGTTTATCATTGATGCCATTATTATCATTTATTATTCTACAACTTTTCCAACTGACCGGTTTGATTTATTAAGTATTATCGTCATGGCTGTTTTAATTCTTGCTTTATTTGCTTTTGCTGTTTTTTCATTTGTTGCAAGAGCAAATTTAAGAAAAAAGGATTTACTTGCTTATGTCCCTTTAAGAAATATTCAAATTGAAAAAGGAAAAGAAGTTGTTCTTATTAAAAATGGTGTCGCTCTTTATCCAGAAGTGGATGAAGATATCGAAATAAAAGATATTGATCCATCTTTTGCTAAAGAACCAGAAGCAAATGTTTTACCAAATCCAAAAATCAATGTTGCATTGATCCATATTGATCAAGTAGATAAAGAAAAAGTAGTTGTTCGTGTTTTCAAATCTCCAGTTGCATTGATTGACGTTGCACATCATATCAATAAATAAAAAAGTTGACTGCGGTCAACTTTTTTTATAGATTATTTTTCTTTTCAATACTTTTTCGCTTTAATTTTAAAGAATGAATTAAGTGGACTACTTCTTCGTTAGGGATGATATCTTCATGATACCATCCCAATTTTTGAATTAAAGTGAGCATTTGACGATAATCTTCTATTAATTCATAAGCCACTTCTTCAATTTTATTAAAATTTTGTTCACTTGATACTTCTGCCATAAAATAAAAATAAAGGACTAATAAATCATGGGCTGTTTGTTTACAATCATACAAAATATCATAATCATTAAATTGGTCTTTATTTGCAATAGGTGTTTTGGTTTTAAAGTTCTTTTTATTCATTATCCTGTACCTCTAATATAGAAATTAATTGCTCAAATTGTTCTAAACAGTTTTTGCTTAATTCTTCCAATTTTGCACGTATAACTTCTTCTTGAACTTGACTTTGGTACAACTGAATTTTTTTATAAAAAAGAAGTGTTAATTCTAAAATTTCTTTGGCATATTTAAAATCGGTTACAGAAACTTGATTTTTTAAATTATTCATGATTTGCCCCTTTCATCTTATGTATACATTGTTCCCTCATCGTTTGCACTTATACAAAAAGAGGCAAAAAAAATATAGATATTTCTATCTATATTTCGCTATTCTTTTGAATCCGTTTCTTGATTTTTTGTTTCATCATTAACAGAAGTTGTTTCTTCAGGAACCGATGGAGTCACATAAGTACTTTTAACTCCTTTTATTTTAAAGCGAGAAGGATAAATTTTACTAGCTAAAAATTGAATAAATGCATCTACAGTTCCTTTTTGAATACATCTTTTTGGAATAATGATGACCGTTTGACGATCAAGTGACATCATCACTAAATTTTTAGTTGCTGTCACTTCATAAAAATTATTATAATGCAATGTAAATACTTTTTGAGGTTCCTTTTTTTCCTCTTCTTCTGTTTCGTATTCTTCTTCCTCTACTGTCTCTACATTTTCGCTTTCTTCACTCACAGTTTCAACTTCTTCTTGTTGTTCTTGTTGAACTTCTTCCGTTGATTCATTTTCTTTTGCTTCTGGTACTATATCAGGAAGAGGTTCGGTTTTATTTTCATAAATAATTTTATCTTCTTCAAAAGTTAAAAACAGATGCACATTTTGAACTTCTCTTTCTCTTAAACGTAATTGCCGTTTCAATAAAGGAATGTATAAGAAATTCATCAAAGGTAAAAGAACCGCTGCAACTAAAGCAAAAATAGGAATAAAATTCCCCGTTGTGGATTCAGAACCATCTACCCACCAAATAACAGCAATGGCTACAAAAATTAAAATAAAAATGATATTCCGAACAATTTTTCTAGTAATTAGAATATCTTTATAATACTCCATATACTCTTCATTCGTATAATTGATATCAAACGTAAACATTTGCATCTCTCCTTCGTAATTGTTACTATTATATCATATTTTCTATAAAAATGAATATGATAAAATATTATAGATTCGTTTTTTTACTAGAAAAGTTGATTTTTATTGTTTACTTTTTTAATTTGACCTATAATATAAGTATAAGAACAAAGGGAGGAATCAACAATGGATTTAAAAGGAAGTAGAACAGAAGCAAATTTGGCCGTTGCATTTGCAGGTGAATCACAAGCAAGAAATAAATATACTTATTTTGCTTCAAAAGCTAAAAAAGAAGGCTATCAACAAATTGCTGCTATATTTGAAGAAACAGCTGCAAACGAAAAAGAACATGCAAAAATTTGGTTTAAATATCTTTGTGGCGGCGATATTCCTTCAACCATAGAAAATTTAAAAATTGCTGCAGCAGGAGAACATGAAGAATGGACAGAAATGTATGCAGAATTTGAAAAAGTTGCAAGAGAAGAAGGATTTGAAAAATTAGCTTATCTTTTCAATGCTGTAGGTAAAATTGAAAAAACACATGAAGAAAGATATTTAAAATTATTAGATAATGTCAATTCCAATACTGTTTTTGCTAAAGAATCTCCTGTCGTTTGGGTTTGCAGAAATTGTGGTCATGTTCATGTTGGTAAACAAGCCCCTGCTGTTTGTCCTGTTTGTAACCATGATCAAGCCTATTTTGAATTAAAATCCAATAATTATTAATCGTTAGGGATTAAAAAAGTTTAGAAAACAATTCTAAACTTTTTTTATTTTAAGCGATCTTCTTTTAATAGTTGATATGTTTTTTTCTCAATTCTCATCTGATCAAAATGTAAAATCGGCTCTTCTTTTTTTTCAACATTTTCTGTTTGATATCGTAAATCATCTAGTTTTGCCCAATGTCGCAATAAATAAATAATAGCCACAATAACACCAATTAACGCTCCAAATAATGTTCCATTATTCATTAAATTTTGAATAAAATCAATATGAATTGAACGTGCTAAATTATATAAAGCATTATCTAAAATCAAACCCACTAAAGCGCCACAACCAATGATGAGCAAAGAGATTAAAAATGCAAAAATCAAATTTAAACGATATTCATATTTGGCTTTCCAACTTTGTGGAGCTTGACAATGACTACATAAAGGATCTTGAAGCATATGATATTTTTTATGAGATATATTTTTTTGTAGTACTTCGATTTCATTTTGGATTGCTCGATCGAATTTAGCATACGTTTCTTCTTCAATTTCCTTTGGCAAAGGCAATTCCACAAACTCGTTATCCTTTGTCTTTTCAGTCATTACTGTGTAATTGAGATGTTTTCGAATTTTATACTCGTGGTATGTCGTTTCTTTACATTTTTCGCAAACGAATTCATAAGGAATGGAAACAACTTCTTCAAGCGTATAGGATTTTGTGCGATACGCAGCAGAATGAAGAACCTTTTTTTTCTTTACTTTGATCATCTTCTATCACCTATTATTTTTTCTTTGTATTTTTTGTTTCTTTTTTCGTTTCCTTTATTTCTTTGACTTTTTCAGTTCCTTTTTTTGTCTCTTTTGTCGCTTGAACCTTTGTTTCTTTAGCAGGTACTTCTTTTACTTTTTTAGCGACTTTTTCTTCTTTTTGTTTCTTTACAGGCTTTTCCTCTTCTTTTTTAAAAGAAGCAGCTGTTCGAATAGAGCCTTTTTTCCCATGAAGATAAACTGTAGAATTTTTGTTTTCTGCAAACTCTTTGGCAATTTTAAAGGCTTCTTCTTGCGTTTTGGTGCGACGAATAACTTTGCTTCCGCCGCCAAGAATCACTTGCCACCCTCCATCTGGATGTCTTGTCACATGATACTTCCCTGTGTTTGTCTTTTCCTTTTTTTCCATACTTCTTTACTCCTTTTTCCCTTTTAAACAATCACTATAAATTTTTTTATATTTTATAGCCGATGCATGCCAAGAAAAATCACAATTCATTGCATTTTCCATAATTTGACAAAATACATCTTTCTTATAGTATAACCCAATTGCACGATAAATGGTATAAATAAAATCATTTAAATTATAATAAGTAAATGAAAAACCATTTCCCACCTGTCTATATTCATCGTAGGATTGAATGGTATCTTTTAATCCGCCAACTTCACGAACAATCGGTAAAGTACCATATTTTAGACAAATCATTTGCGCTAACCCACAGGGTTCAAAAATACTTGGCATTAAAAACAAATCACTTCCTGCATAAATTTTATGTGCTAAAGTATTGTCAAATTTTAAAACAACTTTTAATTTTGTAGGATATTGTTGCATTAAAGAAAGTAAAGCTTGTTCATAATTTTTATCGCCACTTCCTAAAACTACCACTCGAATATCTTCTTTTAAAATTTGATAAAGAGCACCAATAATTAAATCAATTCCCTTTTGTGTAGCTAAACGTGTAACAACACCAATTAGAGGCACTTTAATCTCGTCATCTATTTGCAATTCTTGCAGCAACATTTTTTTATTTAAAGGTTTGATTTGAAAAACAGTTTCTTTGGTGTATTTATAATAAATTTCATTATCTAATTCAGGATTATAACGTTTTTCATCAATTCCATTTAAAACTCCAATTAATTTATCTTTATTTTGATATAATAAACCATTTAATCCTTCCCCATATTGATCCGTTTGAATTTCATCTTTATAGGATGGACTAACCGTTGTAATTTTATGTGCATATCGAATTCCCCAAGCCATAAAATTCGCTAAATAACCATCATAATAAACATCAGATAGAGGAAGCATATCTTTGACATGGTTAACATCAAATTTTCCTTGGTATTGTAAATTATGAATGGTATAAACAATTTTCATATTTTGATAAAAAGGAAGATGACGATATTTATAATCAAATAAGGCTGCAATGGCACCCGTATGCCAATCATGTAAATGTAAAATATCTGGTTGAAAGTTTAAAAAAGACAAAAGTTCGAAAGCACCATAACTTAAGAAACTAAAACGCTCTAAATCCATTTCATCATAAAGATGATCACTGCCAAAATAAAATTCATTATCTAAAAAATAGTAAGTGACGCCCTCTTTTTTTAAAGAAAAAATACCACAATATTGATGTCGCCAATTCACATCAAGATAAATATACCCTAAATATTTCATCTTTTCTCTATAAATTGGAGGAATGATTTTATAGCGAGGCATTAAAACACGCACATCTATTTCTTGTTGTTTTAAAGCTTGAGGTAAAGCGCCTAAAACATCACCAAGTCCACCTGTTTTAGCAAAAGGCTCTGCTTCAGCTGTGACCATTAAAACTTTCATCTTTTTCATTTTCATCAACCTCCTTTTTATAAAATTACTTTTTCTTTTGGCACAACAATTGGAAAATCTTTTGTACCGATTAATGTTTTCCCTTCATTAATTAAAACTAATTTATCTGTAATCACATTTTCTAAATGACAATTGGATAAAATTTCGGATTGTTGCAAAATAATACAATTTTTCAAAACCGCACCTTTTTTTACTTTTACCCCTCTAAAAAGAATACAATTTTCGACCGTTCCATCAATAACACAGCCATCAGCAATAAAACTATTTTTTACATTTGCATGTTTTAAATAAGTAGTCGGTACAGTATCTTTGACTTTAGTATAAATTGTGGTATCGGCATGGAATAATTTTTCGCGAACTTCTTGATTTAAAATTTCCATGTTGACCTGATAAAAATCATGAATATCTGCAATCCGTTTCATATAGGCTGTTGTTTGATAAGATTGAATATTTAATCGGCCAATATTTCTAGAGATTAAATTCATCATATATCCCTTTTTACCTCTAGAAAATGAATTTTCAATAATTTGAATTAACCGAATACGATCTAAAATATAAACGCCGATGCATCGCTTATTGGATTCATTATAATTGGCATTGATTTCAATATCAATCACCGCTCCATCGCGATCTGTATAAATAAAAGAATCGTTTTCTTTTGTATTACTTAAAGGATCTACTTGTTCATATAAAACCGTAATATCTGCTTTGGTTTCTAAATGATGGGCAAATGCCTTACTAAAAGTGGCATTAATCACTAAATTACTTTCACTTAAAATGACATATTGTTGAGAAGAATGTTTTAAATAAGATAGTAAACTATATAAAATATCAATTCGATTATCATAACCTGTGCTATCTGGACTGCTATAGGGTGGAAATAAATATAACCCATATTTTTTACGACTTAAATTCCACGCTTTTCCACTACCCAAATGGTCCATTAAAGAATGATAATTATTTTGCGTGACAACAGCAATATTAATCATGCCACTATTGACCATATCCGATAAAACAAAATCAATACAACGATAACGTCCCGCAACAGGAACAGCTGCTAAAGGTCTTCGATTCGTTAAATCACCAATTTTTGTGTGTTGATCATCTGCAAAAACAATGCCAAGAACATCTTTCATTATCGTTGTCCCTCCTTTGCTTTAATGGATGCATTAATCATTGATAATTTCCCAATTTTAATATTTTTATAAATCTTAACTTTTGGCGCAATCAAAGAAAGATCTTGAGAGCAAATTCTTGTCGATACATATTCGGGTGTTTCAATGCCATCTTCATTAATTGAAACATCATTTTCAATGATACAATCATTACCAATAATGGCTTTTTTGATATATACATTTTCTCCAATAACGGTATTATTCATGATAATACTGTCGATAACTTGGCTATTTTTGCCAATTTTAACTCCACTAAACAAAATAGAATGTTCGACTTTACCTTCAATTTGACATCCTTCAGTCACCAAGGATTGTTTTACTTCTCCTGTCTTTGCAATATAATGAGGTGGCAAAGCACTAGAACGAGCCATAATTGGCCAAGTTGCATCATCTAAATTAAATTCATTATCTTCTTCTAATAAGTCCATATTGGCTTCCCATAAACTACTAATGGTGCCTACATCTTTCCAATATCCCTTAAAAGGATACCCATAAAGGCGCATTCCTTTTTTTAAAATAGACGGAATGACATCCTTTCCAAAGTCATTGGATGATTGTGGATTATTTTCATCTAAAATTAATTCTTCTTTTAAAACTTTCCAATTAAAGATATAAATGCCCATAGAGGCTTGATTGCTTTTTGGATGTTTTGGCTTTTCGTCAAATTGAAGCACTCTTCCCTCTTCATCATAAGTTAAAATACCAAATCGACTTGCTTCTTCAAGAGGGACTGTAATGGTAGATATGGTAACATCTGCATTTTTTTTAATATGATATTGTAACATTTTGGAATAATCCATTTTATAAATATGATCCCCTGATAAAATCAAAACATATTCAGGATCAAAACCGGAAATAAAATCCATATTTTGATAAATCGCATTCGCTGTTCCTTTATACCATTCCCCTTTTTCAGCTTTCATATAAGGGGGTAAAACATAAACTCCGCCATTGCTAACATCTAAATCCCAAGGTTGTCCATTGCCAATATACGTATTTAATTCTAAGGGTTGATATTGTGTTAAAACCCCAACTGTATTAATTCCTGAATTGGAGCAATTCGATAATGTGAAGTCAATGATGCGATATTTTGCTCCAAATGGGACGGCTGGTTTAGCAATTTTTTTAGTTAACGCCCCTAATCGGCTTCCTTGACCTCCTGCCAAAATCATGGCTACACATTCTTTTTTATACATGCGTTAGATTCTCCTTTTTTTATTTTTGATACGTCTACTTCTATTAATATCATAGCATAAATATTTTGCAAAAAAAAATATTTAATTCATTTTTTTTTAAAATTGCTTTTAAGGATAAAATCCATTATAATGTTGTAGGAAAAAGGTGATATTATGTTGAAAATTGCAATTTTAGGCGTAGGAAGTCGAGGAGCTACAACCTATGGTGATTATTTAATTACATTAAAAGATAAAGTTAAAATCACCGCCATTTGTGACATCGACCTCAACAAATTAGCTTATTATCAAAAAAAGTATCATTTGGATGCTTCTTCTTGTTTTTCAAATACAACTGATTTTTTCAAAGCTGGAAAATTGGCTGATCTTTTAATCATTGCAACACTGGACCAACAACATTATGAACATGCGATGCAAGCTTTAGATTTAGATTATCATTTATTATTAGAAAAACCAATTTCTCCTTCTATTGAAGAATGTATCGAAATCGAAAAAAAAGCACTTGAAAAAAAGCGAGTTGTTGTGATTTGTCACGTTTTACGCTATACCGCTTTTTATCGAAAAATTAAAGAAATTATTGATTCAAAGCAACTTGGCGATATTGTCAATATCAATAGTGTAGAAAATGTTGGTTATTGGCATCAAGCACATAGTTTTGTTCGTGGAAATTGGCGAAATTCAAAAGAAACCGCACCAATGATTTTAGCAAAATGTTGTCATGATACAGACTTATTAAATTGGTTGATTGGTAAAAAGCCACTCTATGTTTCTTCTTATGGTTCATTAAGTTATTTTAAAAAAGAAAATGCACCCAAGGGGAGCGCATCTCGTTGTTTAGATTGTCAGGTTCGTAGCCAATGTCCTTATGATGCAATTCAATATTATGTCGAAGGTGCAAAAAAATTAAAACAACCTGGATGGCCTTATGATGTCGTCGTTTTAGACCCTACTCCAGAAAAATTACTAGAAGCTTTAAAAACAAGTCCTTATGGAAGATGTGTCTTTAATTGTGACAATGATGTTGTCGATCATCAAGTTCTCAATATTCAATACGAAGATCAAATCACCGTTGCGCATACGATGTGTGCCTTTTCAAAAGAATGTTATCGAACATTAAGAGTTTATGGAACAATGGGTGATTTAATTGCTAATGGCTTAACTAATGAAATTATTGTTCATCCTTTTAAAACAGGAGAAGAAATTGTCATTGATGCTACAAAATTGACCAATGATTTAAGTGGACATTTAGGTGGCGATCATGTAATGCTCGATGAATTAATTAATCTTTTAGAAGGTCATCCTGCAAATTTAGATTCAAGTATTGAAAAATCGGTAATGAGTCATTTGGTTTGTATGGCTGCAGAAGAATCTCGACTCCATCAAGGTCAATCCATTTCTATTGAAGAATTTAAAAAACAATATAGCAAATAAAACTTTTTAGTTTTAAATTTTGATCTAATAGTCCTAATTTTAGGACTTTTTTTATCAAACAATTTGATTTTACTTATTTACTTTTCAATGTTTTTGCAGTCAACAATATTTTAGCGTAAATAATTTTATCCTAAAATAAACTTTTTTTTCAAAATCCACAATATAAAGCTTAGTAATCTGTTTTTTCAATATACAAAATAATTATAAAAAGGTAAAACCTTTTTATATTAAAAAATGAAATCGGTTTCATTGACACTAGAAAAAAGATTGTCTATAATTAAAATAGAAGTAAACATTCAAAATTAAAGAGAGGGGAAAATTAAAATGAAGAAAAATTTTTTAATGTTTGCAATTTTTAGTTTATTATTTTCATTAAGTAGTCATTCAAATATAATTTATGCTACTCCTCAGATTGATCCAAATGATATGAATTATGCCGTAAATGCTAAAAGAGAATATATGAAATACTACAATAGCGAAGGAGGGGATTATTTAGGTCAGAAATTAACTGAAAATATTTTAGGAGAAAGATATTTTAACTATAACATTTATTCCATCGTAGGTTCTACTATTCAAAATTATTATAATCAATATCTATATGCTTTAAACTCAACATCTTATGCAAATGATTTTGCTCAAGGGCCCTGCATCATTTCAGCCGTAACAAGCGTTTTAAAGGGTCTTGAAGTTTATAAGGGATATAATATATCTCCTTATCCTTTATTTGGTATAAATTTAGGTGAAAACTATGACTTAAGTGATGTTCATAATAATAATTTTTTTAATTATTGGCCTAATTCAACCAATATCACACTTTCAAATAATCATTACAAAAATGATGATGGATTTCCTTTTGCAGTTGAATCTGAAAATCCTTATGATATCTCACATGTTTATAATGCTACTATCCCTGTTGGATATTACTTAATTAATACTGGAGAAGAAAGCATCGTCACAGGAATTAAGAATTACTTAAAAAATGAAAAAAGTAATAGTTCTTACCGTTATTCTGAATCTATTATTGATTACTATAAAATTCAAGTCCACGATTCTTCTATAAATGATTTACAACAATATATGAAACTCCAAGATTTCATTCGTGATGGAAAAGTTGTGTTAATTGGCGACAATGATTTTGAATGGGCCGATTGGGGTGATAGCAATGGCTTTAGAGGCGATTATGGTGGACATTGTATGCTAGCCGTTGGCTGGGGTTATAGAAGAATACAAACTGAAAATGGATATTTATATATTAATGAAATTATTTACGATCAAGGAAGTGGAAATTATTGTGCCATACCTTGGTTTGATATTCATGATTTTTTCTTGATTGACTTAAAATTGCAATATAGTGAAAAATATGGTTTATTTGATTTATTTACTAGGTGGGTAGATTATGAAGTTAACCCTTCTTAAATTTTTTTCTTCCTTTCAACTGAATTTATCAATTGAATTGCCAAAGAAAGGGATCATTGTTTTAGAAGGAACATCAGGCTGTGGAAAGTCAACAACGCTAAATCTTTTATCAGGAAAAATAAAAAATGAAGCAGAATCTTTTTGTCCTTTAGATTGTTATCACATGGAATCTAAATCCTTTTTACTTCCAAACAAAAAGGTATCAGACATTTTAGCCATCGTTGAAAATGAAAATCAAAAAGAAATTACAAAAACCATTTTGCAAATGTTAAACTTGGAAACTCATCTTCAGCAAAAAATTAAAAATTTATCCGAAGGAGAAAAAAAGCTAGTCGATTTTGTTTTAGCCATTTTATCGAATAAATCCATTATTTTAATGGATGAACCACACGCCATGATTCATGAAAATATCATTAAAAAACAAATTCAAATCATTCAAAATTTAGCAAAAGATAAACTTTTTATTATTGCAACACATAAAATTCAATACTATCAAGAAATTGCAAATACCATCTATTCGTTACAAGAAGGAAAGATTGTTTCCATTTTCAATAATCAACAACCAAAAGGCTTTTCTTTAATTCCTACTTTTAAAACAACACCACTAAAAAAACCAAAAAAATGGTTAAAATTTCAATTCCATTCTCCTGTTTTTATTTTTGCTTTTTGTGTTTTATTCATTTTTTGTATTGGTCTTTCTTTTTTATCCTATAATCAAACCATCATCAATGCAACAACTCAAGAAGATTTAAATCGATATGAACTGGGTCTTTTTGAATATGATCACCAAGCTCAATTTCAATTTCAAACTGAAGTGACCAATCAACAAAAAAATCAACTCGTTCAAGAAATTGCAAATCAAAAAAATTTAGAAACGGACTATCTCATCACTTTACATCAATATTTTTTGGTTGGAATAAGAGGAGAAACAAATCGGGCTTATACTTTTACTTCCAGTTATGATTTTCATTATTTTTTTAATGAAGAACCAAAAAATATCATTGGAAAGCAAGAAACGGCCGAGAACGAAATTTATGTTTCATCATTATTTATGAATAAATTTGCTTATTTTTTCCCATCTTATCAAGAAGATCAAATTGAAAATTTTTTAGCCACGCAACCACAAATTATTTTCTATACTAACGATAACTTAATATCTTATCAAATTGTTGGTATCATTCCTTCTACTGATTCTTTTGTTAGTCATTCTTTTTTGAGTAGTGAAGAATTTTTTCAATCATGGTTCAATGACTATGAAATCACTGAGGATGAAAATATAGTTGCAGAGGATGAAAAAATCATATTTTTAAAACAATATTATTTTAAAAATATGACTTTAGATCAGCTTACGAATCTTCAAAGCCAATATCCAAATTACGATTTTACGCTTTCTAATCAAAAGGGATTTGTCACTTTAAAAGAAAGAATTTCTTTACAAGAATTCGATCAAAAAATAAACCAGGCTAATTATATTTTGGCTTATCAAGCCAATGTGAATCAGCATATTCCATTTTTAAATGATACGATTTACAATCATTTTTTATATGTCATGAAAAATGAAAATTTCTTTTACGATAAATATACTTTTATCGGCTCAAAAAAGCCATTAAATGATAACGAAATTTATATTTCTGAAGGTTTTTATTTAAGATATTTAAAGGATAAAAAGGCTAATGAATATCTTGAACAATTCATCACTTTATCTACAAAAGAATACAAAATCAAAGGAATCTTAACCTCATTTTATAAAGAGGCCATCTTTTTTAACGCAGCAGGGTATCAAAATTTATTTGATGCTTCCTTTTTAGTCAACAATTTTAATCTTTATTTAGAAGATATGACGCAATTAAATACTTATCAAGAAGATTTGCAAAGTCAATTTCCACTTTATCATTTATCAAAATATGAAGATGCTTATATTAGCCAAAAAATCAATGAAATTGTATATAATATTCAAACCATTAAAAATGAACAACATCAACAACAAAAAATTTATCAATATCTGATGATTTTCTTTTTTGTTTTAACTTTTATTCTCTTTTATTTTCAAATGAGAATGAGTAAAAAATATTATTTATTTTATCAAAAACAACAGATTCAAATGAATCAAATAAAAATAACTTATTTTATAATTTCATTGTTTTTTATATTGATTGTCTATGTAGTTTGTAAAGATATCTTTGAAAATATATTAATTAGACAATTTTATCAGCAATTGTTAAAATTTATAGATGGTAGACCAGAATTCCGATTTCAAAATACCTATCATCTTTCTTGGTTGATTTTTTTAGGCGTTATTTTGATTCAAATTATACAATACATACCTTGGTGGAGAATTAAAAATGAAATACTTAGAAAACGTAACCGTAAAATTTCATAAAACGACGATTTTAAAACAGATTTCTTTGGATACAAATGCATCAAAAATTGCAATTATTGGCCCAAATGGTGCAGGAAAATCAACAATTTTAAATCTTCTTGCTCATGAAATTTGTACACAGGAAGGCAAAGTTATTTCTTTGCATTCTTTTTCTTATTTTTTTCAAAGTTTTTCCTTGTTTTCTCATTTAACATTAAAAGAAAATCTTCAAGTTTTTATAGAAAAAGATTGGAATTCAAAGTTGGCCGACCAATTAGGTATTGACCATTTAAAAGATAAAAAAGCTAAATTTTGCTCTGATGGCGAAAAACAAAGAGCAATTATTTGTATGGCCATTTTAGATGATAAACCCATTTTACTTTTAGATGAACCGACAAAGCATTTAGATGAAAAGCATAAACAAATTGTTTTGTCCTTACTTCAAAAATTAGATAAAACAATTATCATGACAATCCATGAAGAAAATTTAAATTTGATTCCATGCTTTGAAATTTATCAAATTCAAGGTCAAAAACTTTATCGGCTACAAACCATTTTAAAGCAGCAAGAGCCTGTCGTTTATGACAAAGTAAAGAAAAAAAATAATTTATGCTTATTTAAAAATTTTTTTTTCTTTTCAAAATATTATCTTGTACTTTTAATGTTTATCTTATATGGATTTATTGCATCAACTTTAAACCATTTTTCTAACGGGTTAGTAGATGAATCTATTTTAACCTATGATCGTGATTTAAATGGCGTGACTGGTGAAATTTACTTTCAAGGAATTGCTGTTCCTTCAACTACACAACACTTGGAGAGCATTCAAGAAAATTTGCAAGTTTTTGCCGAAGTCAATTATACCCATTTATTTTCTAATCCAAATGAAGGCTTTTTTATCAATCAAGAAAAAATAACAACCCTTTATCCCATGCATGAACATCTTTCTTTAAAAGAAGGCACTCCTTTCGATATTCATCAAGAAAAAATACAAATTTATGTTAATGAATGTTTTGCTAATCAGCATCATCTTTCTCTTCCTACATCAGGATATTTGCAATATATCTATCAAAATCAATACATTCAATTAGAAACTGAAGTGATTGCTATTGTTCAAGATACTAATTTGTTTGAAAAAATGTATATTTCCAATCAACAATTGCAAACGATTTTTTCTTCTACTTGGATTGATTCTGAAAATCAAAAAACTTTACTTTCTTATTTTTATGAACAACCGCAATATCAAATTGATTATTTCTTATATTTTCAAAACTACCAGGATTATTTAAATTATGAAAATCAAAAAATTGAATTTTCACCTGATTTTTCTTTACAAATTCAATCTTTTTTATATGACCAATATCAATTTAAAATCAATCAAGATCAAAGACAATCCCTTTATTTTACCATTGCACAATATTTTATTATCATTGTTTTAATTTTATTTTTAAGTTATTATTTTTATGATTTCTTCCATCATTTTTATCAATCCTTATTTTCTATTAAAAAAATTCAAAATAAAAGATATTGGATGATGATTTATTTTTGCATGCTTTGTATTCCACTAATTGGTATAAACATCTTTTTCTTTCACCCTCTTTTACTTTTATTTTCATGTATTTATTTCTCTTTTATGATTTATTATTTCTTTTTAAAAAAACATCTAGCTGAATAATCGCATCTTCTCTCGTATTGACTTATTTTATTTCCTAGCCTATAATGGAGACATCAAAGAATCTATTCTTTGATTGATACTGCAAAAAGTTTAACTTTTCTAAAATGAGCTGATTTTATTTTAAAATTTGTTAATTAATAGGAGAGATGACGATGCGAAAAGATCAGATTCAACTTCCAGATATGAAAAAGAAAATCATATCTGCTAGTCCACTAGAAGCATGTAAGTTAATGAACTCCTCTATGCGAGGTTTGACACAACAAGAGGCCGAAAAACGATTGGCGCAATATGGAAAAAATGAATTAGTCCAAAAAAAGAAAAATAGTTTATTAAAAAAGTTTTTTGCAAATTTTACTAGTTTAATGGCTCTTCTTTTATGGGCAGGTGGCATCATGGCAATTATATCGGATGCACTGGCTTTGGGAATTTCGATTTTCTGCGTTAATATTATTAATGGTCTTTTTTCTTTTTTTCAAGAATTTAAAGCTGAAAAAGCAACCAATGCTTTACAAAAAATGTTACCCGCTTCAGCTCGGATTATTCGAGATGGGAAAGAAACTAAAATTTTAGCAACAGAAATTGTCCCTGGAGATATTATGCTTTTAGAAGAGGGGGATCGAATTAGTGCAGATGCCCGCATTTTAAGAAGCAGTGATTTCAAGGCTGATCAATCCACTTTAACTGGGGAAAGTAATCCAATTCGTAAAAGTGAAGAATCCATTACCAAAGAATGCAGTTATTTAGAAGCAGAAAACATGGTTTTTTCTGGAACTTCTGCAGCAGCTGGAACCTGTAGAACATTAGTTGTTGCTACTGGAATGGATAGCGAATTTGGAAAAATTGCAAATTTAACTCAGAATACTGAAAAAACATTGTCTCCTTTACAAAAAGAACTCAATATTTTAACCAAACAAATTGCTTTAATTTCCTTTAGTATTGGACTTGTATTTTTCTTAATTGCCACTTTTTTAGTCAAAGATCCTATAATGGAATCTTTCTTATTTGCTTTAGGGATGATTGTTGCTTTCATTCCTGAAGGTCTATTACCCGCTGTTACTTTATCTTTGGCATTATCCGTTCAACGAATGGCAAAAGAACATGCCTTAGTCAAAAAATTATCAGCCGTTGAAACTTTAGGCTGTACAAATGTCATTTGTTCGGATAAAACTGGAACTTTAACTCAAAATGAAATGACGGTAAATCACTTATTTACGATGCGAGCCAATCTCATTGTTACAGGAGAAGGTTATAAACCTGAAGGTGAAATTAAAGACGGAAATACAGTGATCAACATTCAAAAAAGTAGTGTTTTGGAATTACTTTTAGGTGGTGCTACTTTATGTTGCAATGCAAAACTATTACCTCCGCAAGATGGAAAAGAAAAATATACGGTTTTAGGAGATCCAACGGAAGCAGCAATCAGTGTTGTTGCTCAAAAAGGTGGAATTGACTTAGATTCTTTAAATTTACGTTATCCTAGAATTATGGAATTACCTTTTGATTCCACTAGAAAAAGAATGACAACCATCCATCAAATGCAAGAAACTTTTGATGGAAGCAATCGAATTGCTTTTGTAAAAGGGGCTCCTCAAGAATTAGTAGAACTTTGTAGCCGCTGTTATGATGGCTCTTCCTCAAGAGAAATCAAAGAAGAAGACAAAAAAAGAATTATGGAAGCCAATGACCATTATGCAAAAGATGGATTACGCGTTTTAGCCGTTGCTTATCGTCCATTAAACAAAGAAGATCGTTCTTTACCTACTTCTTTACATGAATATACAGCTGAAAATGTTGAAAAAAATTTAACTTTTATTGGCTTAATTGCCATGCAAGATCCTCCTCGAAGTGAAGTCAAAGATGCGGTTGCTTTATGTCGCAGTGCTGGAATTAAAATCATTATGATTACTGGAGATTATGGATTAACAGCAGAAAGTATTGCACGCAAAATTGGAATTATTCAAAGTCCTGATGCAAAAGTCATCTCTGGTAGTGAACTTGCTACAATGGATGATGATGCTTTAAAACAAGTCCTTCAAGGAGAAGTTGTCTTTGCACGAATGGCCCCAGAACAAAAATATCGTATTGTTTGTGCTTTACAAGAATTAGGGAATATTGTTGCTGTAACTGGAGATGGAGTCAATGATGCTCCGGCATTAAAAAAAGCAGATATCGGCATTGCCATGGGCATTACAGGAACAGATGTTGCAAAAGAAGCAGCTGATATGATTTTAAGTGATGATAATTTTGCAACCATTGTTCGTGCTATTGAAGAAGGAAGAAATGTCTATAATAATATTCGTAAATTTTTAAGATATATCTTTGATAGCAATACACCTGAGGCCGCTGCCCCTGTCGTTTATTTGCTTTCAAAAGGAATGATTCCTGTTCCTTTAACCATTTTACAAATTTTAACCATTGATATTGGAACAGATATGGTTCCTGCATTGGGACTTGGAGCAGAGCAGGGAGAAAAACAAGTCATGCAAAAACCACCTCGTTCCGTCAAAGAAAGACTATTAAATAAAAATGTCATCATTGTTGGTTTTTTATGGTATGGATTATTGGGAACACTTTTTGCGTTAGGTGGTTATTTCTTAGCTAATCTTTTAAATGGTTGGCCAAATGTTGCTATTGCACAAGAAGGAACAACCGTTTACGCTCAAGCTACAGCCATGATGTTGGCAGGAGTTGTCTTTTCTCAAATTGGCATGGTCATGAATAACCGTACAGATTATGATTCTGTTTTAAAGCGTGGATTATTTAGCAATCGTTATATCAATGCTGGAATTATTATAGAATTAATTTTAATTGTAGCTATTATCTATATTCCTTTTTTAAATGATATTTTCAATACAGCTCCAATTTCTTGGTTAGAATGGTTATATCTACTTTGTATTCCATTTATCGTCTTTGGTCTAGAAGAACTTCGTAAAAAAATCTTAAGAAACAGAAAAAAAAGAAAGGGTGAACATTGATGAAAGTATTAGTTGTTGGTTGTGGTAAATTTGGAGTAAGAGTCTCTGAGTACTTATGTCGAAAAAATCATGATGTCGTTGTTATCGATAATAATCCAGAAGCATTTCATGCTTTAGGGGAAGAATTTACTGGAAAAACAGTTTGTGGAGTAGGCTTTGATAAGGATGTTTTACAACAAGCCGGAATTGTTACAAGTGATGTTGTCATTAGTTGTGCAAGTAGTGATTCTTTAAATGCTGTGGTTGCCAATATTGCAAAAAACATTTATCATGTACCAACTGTTATCGCAAGAATTTATGATCCAACACGTGCCAAGATGTTTGAATCAATGGGCATTTATACCGTTTCCATTACACGTTTAGGTGTCGATAATGTTTTAGAATATTTAGAAGAAAATAAAGTTTGGAGAGTTCTTCGCAAATTTGCAAATGATGACGTTCAAGTCATTAAAGTTCGCGTTCCTCTATCATTGGAAGGAACACCGATTAAAGATTTAAAAGAAGAAGGAAAAATGAATGTCATTGCAATTGAAAGACAAGGCCATTCCATTTTTCCATTAGATGATACGATTTGTGAATATAATGATATGATTTATTTTGTCATACGAAAAGACTATCTAAACCAAGCACGTGAAAAATTGCAATTATAAAGAAAGGAGAGGCATCAATGAAAATCATTATTGTTGGCGGAGGACAAGTGGGAAGTTATATTGCCAATCTTTTAGTTGAAAATCAAAATAGTGTCGTTGTCATTGAAAATAAAGAAAAAGCTTTACAAGCTTTAAAAAACAGTGGTTTAAACAAGGAATGTATTTTAATTGGCGATGGTACAGAAGCAAAAATTTTAGAAAAAGCAGGCATTAAAAATTGTCATGCCTTAATTTGTGCTACTGGTCAAGATGAAACCAATTTAACCGTGGCCATGATGGCAAAATTCGAATATGATGTTCCAAAAGTTGTTGCTAGAGTCAATAATCCTAAAGATTCTTGGTTATTTAATTCCGGTATGGGTGTAGATGTTAAAATTAATCAAGCGGATATTATTGGCCACATGGTTGCTGATGAAATGAACTATCAATCCATTATGACTTTGATTAAACTTTCAAAAGGCGAATACTCTATTGTCCGGGTTCGCGTAGACTATCATTCTCCCAATGTCAATAAATCCATTGCTGAAATACAATTGCCGGCCGAATCTTTATTAATTGCTGTTTATGAAGATGAAAACCTTATTATTCCTCATGGAGAAACAATCATTCGCGCAGGACAATATATTTTAGCATTAGCAAATAATAAAGCCATGGAAGAATTAAATCTTATTTTTGGTTCAAAAAATTCATAATTAAAATAATCTATAGTTGATAGAAAATCATTTTTTCATAAAAAACCTCATTTCTTGATAAAGAAACGAGGTTTTATTCTATTCTTTAACTTTTTTTAATAGTTGAAGGGATTAAATTGTTTTCATCTTTTTTAAAATGGCTTGATAAACAATTTGAGGAACATAAGGAGATGGATCTCCCTTAAAAAAGACCACTTCTTTTACTGTACTGCTGCTTGTAAAAAGATTTTCTAATTCAGCACATAAAAAGATAGTATCGACTTTTTTATTAGAAAGACGATAGTTATAAGTAAATAATTGATGCTCTTTTTCAAAGTCATTCATTGTTCTTAATCCTCTAACAATGGTAGAAGCGTTTTTGGATTGTGCATATTCATAAATAAAACCTGAAAAAGAATCAACACTGATATTTTTGATATTTAATTCAGCCAAGCATCGTTTTAACAAATCAACACGTTCTTCAATACTAAATAAAGGTTTCTTTTCATAATTTTTAGAAACAACGATGTAAACATGATCAAACAATTTCACCGCTCTTTTAATAATATCAATATGTCCATTGGTAACAGGATCAAAACTTCCAGGATAAATTGCGATATTTTTCATTTTTACACATCCTTTATTTTATTATAAATCATTCTCATAAAAATGACCATAGGTTGCCTCTTGAATTTCATCGTTTCGTTGATTGTGATGTATTTTATCCCAATATAATTGAACAACTTTTTGAACCACTTTAGGTTCTTCAACACTAAAATCTAAGCGAATAACGTCAATTCCTATTTCATATAAAAAATCAATTTCGTCAATGAGATGAAGCGTTTTACTATTAAAAATGGTTACATTACAATTCGAATCTGTAAGAATTGGAAAAACATAATTTTTGCGATCCACTAATGCATACTGATGAACATGACATAAATGACATTGTTTTTCTTTTAATTGGTAATTTTTAGCAATAAAACAATGTTTCATCACCATATTTTGTAAACGACCATAAACTAAAAATTCAAAACAAGGAAGTTGATGATGTCTTTCTTTTACTTTTTGGACTAATTCATACAAATGATCTTTAGAAAGTTCAGGTGATAGTCCCATATGTTGAATGCCATTGTTTAAAAACACATCTACTGTATAAGAATTTGTGATATTACAATAGATATCAGCAATCAATAAATGTGTATCCTTTTCTTGGATAGAACCCACTTGATGAATTAAAGCCGCTTTACTTTGTGCTGGAATTTTTTGATTGATTCTTCCGGTAGAATAAATGATTTTAGAATTTATTTTTTGGGCTTGAGCAAATGTTTTTTCATCTTCATAATAAATAAAATCAATCGGATAATTTTGTAAGGCTTGAAGTTGATCCAAATTTTTTACACGTACAGCCAATTTTAAAAATGGATTTCTTTTTTTAGAAATAAAATCGCCAGTTGTATCATCTAAAAGGATATCTGAAATATTTCGATGATGATAAATACTGCGAGCCTCTTTTAATTTTGCAATTGCTTCCCGTCTTAGTTGATTTAATTCTTTTAAAGGAATAAAGAGTTGCTTTTCAACATGACACTCCACTCTTTGACATCGATAATCGGTATTGTTTAATTTCGTTAGTTGTTCTTTAATAATCGTTTCATTCATAAAAGCCGTTTGTGATTGTTGTGGAAAATATTCACTTTGAACTAAAATTTTATGGCCTAAATTATCCATAATCGTTAGTTTCATGGGTTGATTCAAAAAAGCTTCAAAAAATAAAGTAATCGGTATTTTTTTAGTTTGCTGATTTGCGAGTTCAATTTCTTTTAATTTTTGATCATCTAAACATTTATAAACATCAGCTTGATTTTGAATCAAAGAATGAACTTCTAATTCCACAATTTCATTAGGAAATGCCTTTGGAACATACTTCTCTTTAACTTTCATTTTAGAGATATAAAAACTGACATCTTCTTTTTGTAAAATAACAATCTTATCTTTTTGAGATAAAGGTTCTATGAGTTGAATTTTAATTTTGTGAGGATAAGTAGCAATGACCTTACCTACTTTTTGTCCAATATGATTTGGTCGATAAGTAGATGTTAATTTATCATTTTGTTCATTCAAAAGATAACCTTTGGTAAAAGAACGATTAAATAAGAGTTTTAAAGTTTGAGATATTGTTTTCGTATTTAAAAGTTTTTTATGCTCTAAATAATAATGGATACTATCCGCATAAGCTTTGGTAACCGCACCAACATATTGTGCACTTTTCATTCTTCCTTCAATTTTAAAAGAAGTAACTCCACTTTCAATTAAATCATTTATTTTATCTAAAGTATTTAAATCATTCATGCTTAAAAGATATTTTTTTTCACTTTTTGGTTTTCCATCTTCAAAAAGCGTATATTCCATTCGACAAGGTTGGGCACATTTCCCTCGATTCCCGCTTCTTTTCCCTATGATTGAACTATGAAGACAAGTTCCTGAATAACTAACACATAAAGAACCATGGACAAAAATTTCTACTTCAATTCCCACTTGGTTTACAATTTCTTTAACGACCAAAAGAGGTGTTTCTCTAGCCAAAATAATGCGGTGAACACCCATTTTTTTCAAAAATAACGCTTGACTTACACTATAAACATTTTGTTGCGTAGAAACATGGATTTTTATTTTTGGATATCGATGGGCAATGAAATCAATTAGTCCTAAATCTTGAATAATAAAAGCATCTGCATCATTCAAATATAAAAAGTCTAAATATTCTAACAAAGTAGAGATTTCATTTTCAAAAACTAATGTATTCACAGCAATATATACGCGTACTTCTTTTTGGTGCGCTTCTTGGATGAGTTTTTTGAGTTCTTCATTTGTAAAATTTGGTGCAAAGGCTCGTGCACTAAATTGTTTTCCACCCACATAAATAGCATTTGCGCCATTATTGATTGCTGCATAAAAAGAGTCAAAATCACCAACTGGTGCTAAAAGTTCTATTTTTTTCATAGAAGTTCCACTTCCCTTTTTTATTTTAGCAAAAATAGTACTATTTTCAAAACTAATTTTCAAGAAATTAAAAGTTCATTTTTTTTATAAAAAAATGTTATTTTTGTCGAATATTTGTTATACTAAAATGGAGGTGAAGTTATGAAACATATTTTAAGGATTATCCTCTATCTATTTAATGTTTTTATAAAAATCATTATCTTTTTTGTTTCTTTAGCTTTACAAATTTATGTCCTTTGGCTATCTATTTACTCGGTTCCTCATTACTACCCATTATACATTGCAACGGTTGCGATTTCTATTATTCCAATTACTTATGTATTTAATAGTTCAAATAATTCTTCTTATAAAATGTCATGGATTATTTTAATACTCGTTTTGCCAATTGTTGGAATGATTATGTATCTTTTCTTTGGACAAGGACGTAGTTTTTCTAAAAAGCGAGCATTAAAATTAAAAGAATATGTCACTCCTTATGTACAAAAAAATGACACGCTTCTTTATATACGACACAATACAGACAAAAAAATTGCAAATTTATTACATGCAACCTCTAAACTTCCTTTTTATATTGATGATCAAGTCACCTTTTTAAATGATGGTGCAATCTGGTTTGAAAAAATGATGGAAGACATTCAAAAAGCAAAAAAATATGTTTTTTTGGAATATTTTATTTTTAGTGATGGAGAAACTCTAGAACGTTTATCCTCTCTTTTAATTCAAAAAGCACAAGAAGGGGTTCAAATTAAAATTATTCTAGACGATATTGGTTCTAAAAAAGGATTAAAGCAAAAAACAATTGATCGTTTAAAAGAACATCCAAATTTAAAAGTATATAGTTTTAACCCCATGGGTATGTTTTTTTCTTTAAATTTAAATTTTAGAAATCATCGAAAAATGACTATTATAGATGGAAAAATTGCCTATTGTGGTGGAACCAATATTGCTGATGAATATGTACATAAAAAGGACCGCTTTGGTTTTTGGCGAGATAATGCTTGTCGTTATGCTGGAAGCGCGGTAAATAGTTTTGTTTTTACATTTTGCATAGACTGGTTTATGTCGGCAAAAGAAAAACTCAATATGGAGGAATATTTTTATGATCACCCACAAATTCCTTCATCAAAAGAAAGTTACATTTGTCCTTTTAGTGATGGCCCTGGAGATGATGATAATCCTGGATATACCTTATTTCAATCCATGATTGAAAATGCCAAATATTCTATTTATATTTCCACACCTTATTTTATTATTGATCGTGAATTTATTGGATCTTTAGAAAATGCGGCAAAAAGTGGAATTGATGTTCGACTTTTAATTCCGCATATTCCGGATAAAAAAATTCCTTATATTATGACGTATTATCATGTTGGACGATTAATTAAAAGTGGGGTTAAAGTGTATCGATATACTCCGGGCTTCACACACGCTAAAAATATTATTATAGATGATAAATATACGTTTAATGGAACTTTTAATTTAGATTATCGTAGTTTATTTTTACACTTTGAATGCGGCGCTTTTCACATTAATAAAGATTTAGCCAAAGAAATGAAGGACGATTTCCACCAAGCCTTAAAACAAAGTAGACAAGTTTCATATCAAGAGTGGAAAAAGCGACCCGTTTATTATCGCATTATTGAATTTCTTGGCAGTCTATTTGCCCCATTATTATAAAAAGGAGAGGATTTTATGCATGAAATCTATCAACAAAAAGATTTACCTTATTTAAATGTTCAAGTCTGTCCAAATTGTAATCAACTTGTTCCATTAAATTTAAAAGTTTGTCCTCGTTGTGGTCACTCAATGGTAGAAGAAAAAAAAGAAAATGTATCCATTGATGAATTTGCTACTCAAACGGTAGAAATGACTTCTCCCACTGTAACATCTACCATCGAAGAAACAAAAAAACCATTAGAAGAAACCAAAAAAGAGGAAGTTCAAAATAAAGATTTGTCATCCAAAAAAGAAAAAAAGCCATCTTTATTTTTAAGACAAATTTTTAATCTTACCACTATTTTTTCTTTAATATTAGCTTTTTGTCTTTTACTTTGGGGCAATTATTTTAGTTTAAATGCATTGGGTTTAGATCAAACCATGTATTCCATTTCTTATAACGGAATAGATATTTTAACTTTTCAAAAAGATGCTGCCGTTTTAAGCAATGGCATTCAACAAATTTCAATTTTTAGTTCTTCTACAACATATCAACAAATAGGAACCATTCTTTTATTTGCTATTTATGCTATTTTTGTTCTTTTATTAATCATTGGAATCATTGCCTCTTTCATTCATTTATGCCAAAGAAAAAAGCCCATTACAAAATTATATGGTTTCATTTTAATTCCTAGTGGCATTTTATGGATTGCTTCTTTTATTCATTCGCTCCTTTTTGAAAAAACCACTTTTATGAAAGAAAATCAGTTTCAAGTTAGTATTTCATCGATTTATATCTTTTTACTTTTATTTATCATCTGGATTATGATAACTTTCATTTTCTTAAAAGATGATGGCAGAAAAATGGAAAGAAAAAAGAAAATAAAGAACGAAGAAACAAAAAAACCATTAGAAGAAGATGAATTATTCAAGGATTAAAAAATGATGGACCTCCATCATTTTTTTATTTTATAGTAAAAGACATACACACAGGTTGATGATCCGAATATAAAAATTCATTTTCAACAACAAAACTCGCTTCTAAATTGACCTCAATATTGTCCGATACAATGAATCCATCTACAATACAAAAATAATTCTTTTTATCTTTTCCTATTCCTTTTTCATCATAAGGAACATCTGTAGAACGAATAGATGGAGCATTTTGAATTTTGACAACTTGAAATTCCTCAACTAAAGATTCTTCCGGAAAAATTTGCACCCAAGAAGGAACCGGTTGATTCGTAAAAGGCTCTCCTAAATCACCAATTAAATCATGATTGTAATCTCCACCGACAATGACATAATTTCCTAATTGTTTTTCTTGTTCTAAAATGGCATTTAGCAAAACTAATTGTTGCTTTCGAATTAGTCCTCCTTTATCATAAGCCGATAAATGAGCATGAATAAGAACCAGTTCTTGTGTCGAATTCATAATCGGTAAACGATGAATTTGTAATGCACGATCTAAATCAAAAAATTTGGTAGGCCAAGCATTACTAACGGGCAAACTTCTCCTTATACTTGTTGAAATAGCATACTTTGATAGTGTTGTTAATCCTGATAAAACTGAACCATGAGGATTCAATAAAGGATAAAATAAAAATCTAGAGTGAAAATTAATTGAATGAATATGCCCATAATCAGCAAAAGCTTGAGCAAATAAGGCATCCTGATTAACATGATAACTACGTGTGGAATTTGTATCAACTTCTTGTAAAAAAATAAAATCTGGATTTTGTGTTTGTAAGGTCGCAATTGCTCCATTTGTATTTTTTAAAACTTCCGCTTTATTTTTAGCAACAGAGTCTTTTCCTCCATCCATAAAAAAACTAAAATCATGCGAATAAGCACCAAAGCCAACATTATAAGTCATAATTTTATATTCTTGATTCAATTGCACTTGTGTTTGCGAATTATGATGAATGGTTTGTATTTGTTGATCTTCAATACGATAATATTGTAATGTAATATAACTTGCATAACCAGCTACAATCAAAATGATAACAAACAATAAACTTCCCAGTATTTTAAAAATTTTTTTCAAAAACCTCACTACCTTTTCTATGAACACTTATATTATACGTGATTTTCATAAATAATTAATGTTTTTTTTAAAAAGTAGTTTATAATATAAGGGTGGTGAGTAAAAATGAAGATATTATTAATTGAAGACGAAGTGCAATTATCTGATGCACTAGTCGACATCTTAAAAAAAGAAAAATACCAAGTTACTCCAATTTATGATGGAGAAGAAGGTTTATACTATGCAATTTCTAACTCTTATGATTTGATTATCTTGGATGTTATTTTACCTCATCGTAATGGTTTTAGTATTTTAGAAGAAATTCGTAAAGCAAAAGTTGGAACCCCTGTTTTAATGTTAACAGCATTAACACAAGAATCTGATAAGATTAAAGGGTTTGATCTTGGAGCGGATGATTATTTACCCAAACCTTTTTCAATGGCTGAATTATTAGCACGTATTAAAGCCTTATTGCGTCGTAAAGGAGAATATATTAGTGATAATACCATTTCTTTAGGAAATTTAACTCTTCATTTAAAATCATATGAACTTTCAACACCTTACAATTCTATCAAAGTTTCTGCTAAAGAATGCGAATTGTTACGATTCTTATTATCCAATCCAAAATTTATTGCAACTCGTGATGATTTAATCAATAAAGTTTGGGGCTTTGATACAGAAATTGAATCAAACTCCATCGAAGTTTATATGTCTTTTTTAAGAAAAAAATTAGTATTTTTAAAATCAAATGTTAGTATCGTCACAGTTCGTGGTGTTGGCTATAAATTGGAGATTCAAAATGTTTAAAACTTTAAAAAATCAATTTGCCAAAATGCTTATTATCTTTGGTGGGATTTTTATTTTAATTGTTTTTAGTGGTATCTTTTTGGGTTCTTATTTTTCTAGTCAAAAAGAAATTAGTGAAATATTAAAAAAATCTTTGATTACCGCATCCAAAGAAAACATTGTTCCTGAAAAAGAAGATTGTATTTTTTTATTAATGTATGTAGATGATGAAGGGAATTTTATAAAAACGGGAACGAATCAAGTGGCTTATGACCCTTTAGATGATAATTATAGTGAAGAATATGGTCATGAACGATCAGAATGGTTTGATAAATTATCAATGAAAATTGCTCAATGTAAAAGCGAAGAACATGTATTTAAACTAAATCAACGCTATTATATCTTTGATTCTATTGAATATTTAAATTTACAAAAACCAACTCAAAATTGTTTATTATTTTCTATATTTGATTATACATCTTATATTTCTAATACCAATGTCATGTTTTTTTCTCTATTAATTGGCTATTTTATCGTCATCGTATTACTTTCTTTTTCTGCTATTATTATTGCTGAACGTACCATTTCACCTATTCGCGAAGCCTTTTATAAGCAAAAAGAACTCATTGCTAATGCTTCTCATGAATTAAAAACACCTCTAACTGTTATTAATACTAATCTTTCTGTTTTGGAAAATAACAAAACTGAAACCATTGAAAGTCAAAATCGATGGATAAACAATATCATTGAACAAACCAATCGAATGAATCGACTCATCTACCAAATGCTAGATTTATCAAAAACGGAAAGTCTATTAGCAAGCGAAACAAAACAGCCAATTCAATTATCAGAATTAATTGAAAAATTAGTGATGGAATTTGAAGTGAACGCTTTTGAAAAGAAAATTCATGTCACTTCTAATATTGAAGAAAATATTGTTTTCAATGGAAACATGGAAAACATGATTAAATTATTTACGATTTTAATTGATAATGCTATTAAATATACCCAAGAGAATGGAGCAATTGATTTATCTTTAACTCAAAAGAAAAATAAAATTGAATTTACAATTCAAAACACCGGAAAAGGAATTGAAAAAGAAAATTTAGGAAAGGTGTTTCAAAGATTTTACAAACAAGATGAATCTTATAATCAAGATTCCAATCATAGTTTTGGTCTAGGGCTTGCTATTGCAAAAGCCATTGTTGATCAATTAAATGGAACCATAACTGTAACAAGTGAAGTAAATGTGCATACGACTTTTGTAGTGAAATTACCAAAATAAAATTCTATCAATTGATAGAATTTTTTTATAAATTGAACTATAAAACAAAAAAATAAGGATACTTTCGTATCCTTTTAAAAAGTTTATCAGAGGGGACTGATAATGCTAAAACTATTTAGCATCTATAATATATCTTTGATTCCTTAAAACAATATTAAAAAAAATATTTTTTGTGCAAAAATCTAAATCTTTTTTTGTTTTATGCATATGGTAAATTGGAACGTAAAATAAAGGAGTGATATAATGCGTTTCAATAACTGTTGTGGAAATAATTTATTTCCTCTCCCCAACCCCTGCTGTGGACAAACTTGTATAACTCCAAATTGTTGCTCCAATCCCATTGTAGGGCCAACGGGTCCTACTGGACCAAGAGGCTTTCAAGGACCAATTGGTCCACAAGGACCTCAAGGTGTACAAGGACCGACAGGACCTACCGGACCAATGGGACCTCAAGGACCTCAAGGATTTGTTGGACCTCAAGGACCTCAAGGTGCAATCGGTTTAACTGGTGAAACAGGTCCTACTGGTGCTACAGGACCGACGGGACCAACTGGACCGACGGGACCTGCCGGTGCTACTGGTGCGCAAGGCCCTCAAGGATTACAAGGATTAACTGGTGCCACAGGACCAACTGGTGCTCAAGGGCCTCAAGGAATTCAAGGAAATACTGGCGCTACTGGACCAACTGGACCTACTGGACCGACGGGTCCTGCTGGTGGCATTGCCACATTAACCATCGGCACTGTAACAACTGGTGCTCCAGGTTCACAAGCTAGTGCCACTATAACTGGTGTATCCCCTAATTTTGTATTAAACTTAGTGATTCCTCAAGGACCAACCGGACCTATTGGTACTACAGGAGCTACTGGCGCTACAGGACCGACGGGACCTACTGGACG
>OLIW01000546.1_pt1 | contig 42015 bp, 38 predicted proteins | sample 1601321 | NCBI WGS metagenome assembly OLIW01 (sample SAMEA2452114, study PRJEB22498) | human gut metagenome
TGGAACGCTGTGCAGGAATCCTGCCTGGTTTTCTTCCTCGACGATGGCTGCGACCTTTCGCTCCAGCCATTCGTTCCCGGCGGTGTCTTTCGGGTGCCTGGGCCAGTGCTCCGTCAGGGTCTGAAGGTATCGGTCGGCGAACCAGTCGGCTGCTTCGGTGAGTCTGCTGATCAGCGCCTTGTAGCTCTTGGCGTAGGTGGTCTCCAGCTTCTCCAGCGGCACCTGCTGGCGGTTCCTCTGGAGCTTGCCGAAGTCCGCTTCCAACTTTGCAATCCATTCTGTATCGGTCATCGCTTTGCAGTCCCCCTTTTTTTGCCGTTTTTGGCCGTTGTAACTCCTTTTTCAGAAAATAGGAGTTACAGCGGAAAGCCTTGCCGCTCTAGGGCTTTTGCCCATTTTTTCGGGTGTTACTCCTAACCGGAGAACATACACCGTATTTTTTGAAATTTATTGCACTAAGTCATGAATTTCTGCGTTGTGCAATAATTTTGCAATAATAATGTGTATTTCTCAATTTACTTTGTATGCAGATATCAAAAAAGGAAGAAGACCATCTTTTGTAGAGGCGGCAAAACAAGAAATAAGTAAGCCATTATATGAAAAAACTCTTTCTTATATAAATGAATTGGGGTATACTTGCAAAAGTGGTGTTTTTGGTGCGGATATGAAAATTAATTTAATTAATGATGGACCTTTTACCATTATTCTAGATAGTAAGGATTTATAAAGATGAAAAAGAAAGTAATGATTGGTTTATCTGGTGGAGTAGATTCAGCGGTCGCGGCTTATTTATTAATTCAACAAGGATATGAAGTAGCTGGTGGATTTATGAGAAACTGGGATAGTTTTGCTAATAATGATTTATTGGGTAATCCAACAGTTAATGATGAAGTATGCCCTCAAGAAAAAGATTATCAAGATGCTTTAAAAGTAGCAGATAAACTTGGTATTCCTCTTTTTAGAATTGATTTTGTCAAAGAATATTGGGATTATGTTTTTTCTTATTTTTTAGCAGAATATAAAAAAGGTAGAACACCTAATCCAGATATTTTTTGTAATAAATATATCAAATTTGAAACCTTTAGAAAATTTGCTAAAGAAAAAGGTTTTGATTATATTGCTATGGGACATTATGCAAAAAAGATTGTTAAAGATGGAGTATGTTATCTATCTAAATGTCATGATCAAAATAAAGACCAAACTTATTTTTTATCACAAATTAACTATGATCAATTAAAAGATAGTTTATTTCCTTTAGGTGATATTGATAAAACTGAAGTAAGAAAAATTGCTCATGATCTTGATCTAGTGGTCGCTGATAAAAAGGATTCAACAGGAGTTTGTTTTATTGGTGAAAGAAATTTTAAACAATTTTTAAATAATTATTTACCAGCTAAAAAAGGTGATATTGTCGATGTTGTTTCTAAAAAAGTTGTCGGTCACCATGATGGAGTTCTTTATTATACTATTGGTCAAAGAAAAGGCTTAGGTATTGGAGGAATTAAAGGTATTGATCCTAAATCCTGGTTTGTAATTGCTAAAGATGTTAAAAAGAATATTTTATATGTTGCTCAAGGTGATGATAATAAATATTTATTATCAGATAGAGCAATTATTAAAAATATAAATTGGATTAATATGCCTCATCCAGATGGTATAAAACATATTGGTTGTAAATTTAGATATCGTCAACAAGATAATTTTGTAAATATGAGATTTGTTGATGATGATACAGTTGAATTAATTTATGATGAACCAATTAAATCAGTTACTCCTGGACAAGCTGCAGTATTTTATGATGGAAATATTGTTTTAGGTGGAGGAATTATTGATCAAATCTTTTATTTGGGTAATGAGATTAAAACGACATCATATGAAGATTAGAGGTGTATTATGAAAGTTGGAATTGTTTCTTTAGGATGTGCAAAAAATTTAGTTGATAGTGAAACTATTGCTTATTTATTTCAAAGTAATGATGTTGAAATTGTTAATAATGTTGAAGATGCTGATATTATCTTAGTTAACACATGCGGATTTATTGAATCAAGTAAACAAGAATCAATCGATACAATTTTAGAAATGGCTACTTACAATAAGATATTAATTGTTACTGGCTGTCTAGTTGAAAGATACAAAGAAGAATTAAAAAAAGAATTACCAGAAGTTGACTTATTTATTTCTATTAAAGATTATGTTCATTTTGCTGATGAACTTAATAAAATCATTAAAAATAAAAAATTTACTGGTGAATTATGTAATAATAGAAGAATTGTTTCTACTCAACCATTTACAGCTTATTTAAAAATATCAGAAGGTTGTAATAATTGTTGTACTTATTGTGCTATTCCTTTAATTAGAGGTCATTTTAGATCTTTTAAAGAAGAAGATTTAATAAAACAAGCTCAAGATTTAGCTTCTAGAGGTGTAAAAGAACTTGTTGTTATTTCTCAAGATACCACTAGATATGGTGAAGATTTAAAAAATACAGATATTTGTAAATTATTAAAAGAATTATTAAAAATTGAAGGATTTGAATATATTAGATTATTATATTTATATCCAGATGAAATATCTGATGAATTAATTGAATTAATGGGAAAAGAAGAAAAATTAACACCTTATTTTGATATTCCTGTTCAACATGCTTCTTCAAATGTATTAAAAAGAATGAATAGAAGAGGGGATGAAGAATTCTTAATTAATTTATTTAAAAAGATTAAACAAAAAGTGCCTTCTGCTATTTTAAGAACCACTCTTATCGTGGGTTTTGCTGGTGAAACAGAAGAAGATTTTAATACTTTAAAACATTTTGTACAAGAAATCAAATTCGATCATTTAGGTGCTTTTACTTATTCAAGAGAAGATGGAACAGTTGGATACAATTTACCAAATCAAATTGATGAAGAAACTAAAATTAGAAGATATAACGAGATAATGGAAATCCAACAAAAAATCTCTCGTGAAAATAATAAAAAAAGAATTGGACAAGTTCAAAAAGGATTAATTGTTGGTTTTTCGGAAGAAAAAAATGCTTACTTAGTTAGAAGTATGTTCAATGCACCTGATGAAATCGATGGTAACATTTATTGTTATGGTGAAGAAGAATATTCTTTAGGTGATAAAATTTATTTTGAAGTAATTGATTCAGACGATTATGATTTATATGGAAAAATAATCAATAAATAAAAAAATACATATAGTATATATAGGTGAGATAGTAATGGATGAGGTTAATCCAAAAAATTTATTGACCTATTTATCTATAGATAAGAAGTTAAAAGGTTTAGATAAAAAAGTAGTTAATGAATATCTTGATTGGTTAGATACAAAAACTACTTTTTTTGCTGATTCATTACAAAAAAAATCATATCGACCTCAACCAGATAATATTATGCCTGGTGATGTAATATGGGTTGAATTTGGTATAAATATTGGTACAGAATTATCTGATTATAATACTAAAGGACATTATGCAGTGGTTATTTTAGTTTCATTAGGAAATTTAGTGGTTATACCATTAACTTCAAAAGAAAATAATGATTCTTTATTTTGTTTTGATTTAGGTTATATACCAGAATTAAATAAAGAAAAAGATTATCATTCATATTTAAAACTTGATGCCATTAGATCTATTTCAAAAAGAAGAGTAGGAAGAATGGTTAATAAAGAAAAAGGAAAAGTGCATTTATCTAATCAAACAATGAAAAAAATTCAAAAAGCGATGAAAATGTCATTTTTAAATTTTTAAATATTGACTAAGGATAAATATATTGCTATATTAAATAAGCAATGCCTCCTTAGTTAATCGGTATAACAGATCCATGGTAAGGATCCGTGCGTGGTCCGACTCCGCGAGGAGGCACCATTATATTAGAATAAGTCTGATACTTTGTATCGGATTTTTTTTATATCCTGTGTTGATTAAGAATTTATATAATAATATAATGTTTTTGGTGAAGAAATTTATCCTTCGTTAGAAGAAAAAACGGCTCATTTACTATATTTTTTAGTAAAAGATCATCAATTTGTTGATGGATGTAAAAGAATTGTTGCAACATTATTTTTGAAATTTTTAAATAGAAATCACGCTTTAATTAAAAACAATAATATCTAATGATACTTTGTTTGCAATTATTGTTTTAACTACAGAATCAAAACTAAATGAAAAAGAAGTTATAATTAAATTTTTTATGAATTTTTTGAGTGAAAGTAAGAAAGAAAATTCTAAATATTGATATTAAAGAAAAAATATCTACTAACAAATAATATTTAAGTTTTTAACTCATTAATTTTTGATATATAATTTTGTTAGAAATTATGATACTACATTTTTTCTAAAGCAAAAAACATTAAATATATAGGGCTCAAAATATGAATAAAATAAAAAATGGTGATGTCTATTCATTTGAAATAAATAATATGTTTGGTTTAGTACAAATTATATCTAAATCTGATTATGGTTATAGAGTTAGAGTTTTTGAAAAACCAGTTTTAAATTTAAATAATCTAGAAGAAATTATTTTAAGTAAAAATTTTTATTATTTAAAAGGATTTTATAAAAATGATTTAATTAATTATGGTAAATATTTAGGTAATTTTATTATTCCTTCATTTGTAACTTTTCCAAAGTATTTAAGAAGTAGTGAAAGAAAAGTAAATGGCAAATTAGTTTGGTATATTTTTGATGATAAAAATAGAATTGTAAAAACTTTTACTAAATTTGATGAAAGTTTAAAAGAACTTTCTCCTTATAGAGCTTGGGGAATATCATATATAAAATTAAGATGGGAAGAAGGTTTTACTTTAGAAAATTGGAATGATGATTTAGAAAATAAATGGTATTTTAATTATTTAAAGCAATATGAACCTAATAAAATAAATAAACCAACAAATAATTGGATTAATATGAATGAAGAAGCTAAAAAGAATATTAGCGATTTGTTAGATAGTTTTATAGATAAAATTTTAAATAAAAATGAAGATTATGATTTAATTATTAATAACTTTATTAAGGAATTAAATAAAATTAATGCTAAATATTTATGTATTGAAACTAATGAAAGTGAAGAATTATTAGAGTATTTAAGTAGTATTTTGTCTAATGTAGGTTTAGAAGAAAAGATATCTATAATTGATGAAAAAAGAAATTGGTAATATTTTTATGTCAACGCTACACTTTTTATAAAATTGCAAAAACTGTTTTGTATAATGTTAAAAGATGATTGTTTTTTTGAAAATTAATATTTTAAAAATAAACAATATCAAAATTTGTGAATCTTATCTTATAAGAATGTTATCTAACAAATTTATAAAGAATATCATTAATTGATAAAAAAAGAAATTGGTAATAAGTAAATTTTTTGTTATTATTTGAGTATGGATAGATATTTAAAAGAAACAAAAATGTTAGATTTTAATAATATTAATATTCAAAATCTAATCAATGAAAGAAATTGGAAAAAAGAAGATGATTTTCATAAAATACAATTAATTTATAATTTTATAAGAGATGAAATTCTTTTTGGCTATAATGTAGATGATAATATTTCTGCAAGTGAAGTTTTAAAAGATGGATATGGGCAATGTAATACCAAAGGAACATTATTTATGGCTTTGCTTAGAGGATGTTTGATACCTTGTCGGATTCATGGTTTTACTATTGATAAAAAATTACAAAAAGGAGCAATGACTGGTCTTGTTTATCTTTTAGCACCTAAAAGTGTTTTCCATAGTTATGTCGAAGTGTATCTAGAAGGTAAATGGTATAATCTAGAAGGTTTTATTTTAGATAAAAAATATTTATCTAATTTACAAAAAAAATTTAATAATTGTACTTCTTTTTGTGGTTATGGTGTAGCGGTCAAAGATTTTAAAAATCCTCAAATTGATTTCAATAGAAATGATACATATATTCAAAGTGAAGGAATTAATAATGATTTTGGTAGATATGATTCTCCAGATGATTTATTAACTGAGCATGGACAAAATATTACTAAATTAAAACAATTTGTTTATAAGAATTTAGGTAGACATTTAATGAATAAAAATGTTAAGAAAATAAGGGGATTCTAACATGCAAAATAAGAGGATACAAACATGCAACTAACCTTCAAACAAAAAATGTCAATTATATTAGATAATTTTGATGTTTATGATGAAAAAGGAAATATTTATTTTATTGTTAAAGGTAAATTTACTTGGTTAACTCGTCAATTTGAAATTTATGATTGTAATAATAATCTTGTTGGTGAATTAAAAGAAGAAGTAAGCATTCTTTTACCTTGTTTTACAATGATTGAAAATGGCCAAACTGTTGGAACAATAAAAAAAGAAATGACCTTTTTTAAACCAAAATTTACTTTATCATGTTCAGCATGGATAATTGAGGGTAATTGGGTAGAAAGACATTATGTTATTTCTAATTATGATGAAGTTGTTGCTACCATTGATAGAAAATTAATTTCTATGTTTGATACATATTATTTAGATATTACTAATGAAGAAGATGCTTTAAAAGTTTTGATGGTTGTTTTAGCTATAGAAATAATTAGTTTAAATGGAAGAAGATATAATGCAATATACAATTCGAACTCATAAATTTGATATTATCTTAGATAAAGATTGTAAGATTTTAATTTTAGGTAGTTTACCTTCTCTTGCTTCTGAAAAGAATAGTTTTTATTATGGTCATAAACAAAATAGATTTTGGGATATCATGGCTAATTTATTAAATGAAAATGGTTTAAAAAATTATTCAAATGAAGAAAAAAGGAATGTATTATTAAAAAATCATATTGCTTTATATGATGTGATAAAACAGTGTAGAATTAAAGGATCTAGTGATAATAATATTGATAAAACTTCAATTAAAGTTTTACCATTAGATAAAATAATAAATAGTTCTCATATTGAAAAAATTTATTTAAATGGTAAAAAAGCATATCAAATTTTTAAAGAATATTTTCCACAATATTTATCTATTTGTGAAGTTTTACCTTCTACTTCACCTGCTAATGCTCAATATTCTTTATCTAAATTAATTGAAGAATGGAAATGTATCTTAAATAAAACATAATTTTTATTAAAAATAATTAATTTTTATAGTATTTTTTATTTTTATAAGCTAGAATAAGTTTGTAACAAGAGATTGTTATATCTTCTAATCATGCAAATGTAAGAAGTGGGTTTCCCACTTTTTCTTTTGTAAAAATAAAGGAGGGGAGAATATTGACTACACTTGAAGAAAAAATACAAGATGGAATTATTGATATAGTGAAAAATCATAATATGGAAATTGATGAATTGCACTATATTAGAAGAGGCAAAGAAAATGTCTTGGAAATTTATGTTGAAAGAAGTGATTTATCTTCGATTGAGTTAGATGAAATTGTTTCATTGTCTGAAGATATTTCACCACGTTTAGATGAACTTGATTTAATAAGTGATAATTATTGTTTAGATGTATCTACTTCTGGTGCAGATAAACCAATAAAAGATTTCAAAAAGTTCCCATTCTTGATTGGAAAATATGTACAAATCAAATTAATAAATCCAATTAAAGGTTTAAATACCTATGAAGGTGATTTATTAGAAGCAACAGATGATAAAATTGTCGTTGGATATAAAGAAAAGACAAGATCATTAAAAGTTGAAATAGAAATAAAAAATATAAATAAAGCAAAATTGACTGTTAAGGTTTAGAAGGAGATATTATGTTAAACACCAAGCAATTTATTGAAGCTATTGAAGCACTTGAACAACAAGGAATAAATCGTGAAATTACTATCCAAGCATTAAAGGAAGCATTTGAAACTATTGTTAAAAAGAAACACATTGATGGACTTCCAGATTTGATGGTTAAAGTTGATATTTTAATGGATGAAGGAAGAATCGATATTTATAACATTAAAAATGTTGTTGAAGATGTTCAAGATGATGCTTTAGAGATTTCTGTTGAAGATGCAAAAGAATACTTAAAAGATCCTAAAGTTGGTGATCAAGTATTTATTAAACTTGAACTTGAAGATTTCTCAAAGCAAGATGCAATGAAATTTAAATCAATTTTAAAACAAAAAATTAAAGAAGCAGAAAAAAGTGCAATTCTTGCCATGTATTCAGATAAAATTAATGAACTTATCACTGGTTATGTTGAAAAAATTGAACCAAAATATACTTTAGTTAATTTAGGTAGAACCTCAGTTGTTCTTCATGATAAAGAAAAAATTGGTGATGAAAAATTTGATATTGGTCAATCAATTAAAGTTTATTTATTAGGTGTAGGTTCTTCTAGTGAATCAGGTATTGTTATTTCTAGAGCATGCCCAGGATTCTTAAAAAGATTATTTGAAGAAGAAATTCACGATGTATATGATGGAACAGTTATTATTAAAGATATTGTTCGTGAAGCAGGTGAAAGAGCTAAAGTTGCGGTTACAACAAATGATATTAATGTTGATCCAGTTGGTGCATGTATTGGACAAGGCGGAAGTAAAATTCAAAAGATTTGTAACCAAATCAATAAAGAAAAAATTGATGTCGTACAATTCCATAATCATAAAGGACTTTATGTGGCTGAATGTTTAAAACCTGCTAATGTTATTGGTGTTAAAATGAATGAAAATGGCTCAGCAATTGCTATTGTAAAAGATGGTGATTTACGTGTAGCTATTGGAAGACGTGGTGTTAATGCTCGTCTTGCTGTTAAACTTGCTGGATGTAATATTGATATTAAAGAAGAAAGTGTTGCAAAACAAGAAAATATTTCTTTCTTAACAATTGATGAAATGAAAAAAGAAGAAGAACAAATGATCTTCGAAGAAAGAAGAAAAGCTTTACTTGAACAAATTGCTCGTGAAGAAGAAGAAAGAAAACAAAAAGAACTTGAAGAAGCAAATAAACCTGTTGAAGAAAAAGTTGAAGAAGTTGTTGAAGAAGCTGTTGAACATCCTGAAGAAACTGAAACTATTAAGATTGAAGAAGAAAAAGAAGTTGAACCTGTTCAAACTAAAAAAGAAGAAGTTGTTGAACCAGTTGAATTTAAACCAGTTATTCTTCAATCAAAAGTTTCTCTTGCTGATTTAGAAAAACAAATTGAAGAAGAAAAGAAAAAGAAGAGTAATCAAAATAATTATTCAAATAAGAAAAAACAAGAAAAAGTTGAAAAAGTTGAAAAAACAAATAACACTCAAAGAATGAATATTTACACTCAAGAAGAACTCGACGAAATGGATGAAGAAGAATATTACGATGATGATTATATTGATGAAGATGATGACATCAACTATGATGATTATGACGAATATTACGATGAAAAATAATGATTAAAAAAATTCCTTTAAGAAAATGTTTAGCTACTCAAGAAATATGTCCTAAGAAAGATTTAATAAGAATTGTTAAAAATAATTTAGGGGAAGTATTTGTTGATGTTACTGGCAAAGCAAATGGTCGAGGAGCATATTTAAAAAAGAGTGTTGAAGCAATCGAAAAAGCTAGAAAAAGTAAGTGTTTAGATAAAGCACTTGAATGTAAAGTTGAAGATGATATTTATGAACAATTGTTTAAACTCATTAAGTAAAGTTTCATCTTTATTGCAATTTGCCTATTGTGCAAAGAAATTAGTATTTGGTGAAAGTGTAATAGTTAATATGATGCTTTCAAAAGTTAAAGTAATGGTTTTAGCTACTGATGTTTCTTCTTCACAAGAGAAGAAATATCTTGCTAAAGCTGAATATTATAAAGTAAAAGTTATCCGTATTTATTCTAAAAGTGAATTAGGTGATTTATTTTCTAAAAATGAAGTCGCTTGTGTTGGCCTCTTAGATCATAATATGGCTGAACAAATTGTTAAGTTAACGAAATAAATTATAAACGAAAGGAGAAATTAAGTATGGCAATTAATAATAAAAAGTATCCTCCTAAAAAAGGAAAAAATGAAAACAATCGTGTATCTAATGTTCCTCATTTTGATAAAAACAAAAAGAGTAATACCCCTCAAAATAAAGTAAAAGGTGGAGTATTTAAGTATACTGGCGATGTCACAGTTGGTGAACTTGCTAAACAATTAGAACTTAATTCTTCTGATATTATTAAATTTTTATTTATGACAAAAAAAGCTATGGTTACTATTAACCAAACTTTATCAGATGATTTAATTGCTGAAGTTTGTATTAATTATGGTTTTGATTTCCAAAAAGAAGAAATTGTCAATAAAGAAAATTTTGAAGACCTTAAAATTGTTGATGATGAAAAAGATCTTGTTGAAAGACCACCTGTAGTAGTTGTTATGGGCCATGTTGACCATGGTAAAACTACTTTAATTGATACTATTAGAGATTCTCATGTTGCTGATGGTGAAGCTGGTTTAATTACTCAACAAATTGGTGCTTATCAAAAAGAAATTCAAGGTAAAAAAATTACCTTCTTAGATACTCCAGGTCACGAAGCATTTACAGCAATGCGTGCTAGAGGTGCTGCTGTTACTGATATTGCTTTAATTGTTGTAGCGGCTGATGATGGTGTTATGCCTCAAACAGTAGAAGCAATTAACCACGCTAAAGCTGCTGGAGTAACTATTATTGTAGTTATTAATAAGATTGATAAACCTACTGCTAATGTTGATCGAGTTAAAGATGAACTTGCTCAATATGATTTAATCCCTGAAGAATGGGGTGGAGATACAATCTTTAAAGAAGTTTCTGCTAAAAAGAAAATCGGTATTGATGAATTGCTTGAAACAATTCTTGTTGTGGCAGAATTAAAAGAATTAAAAGCTAACCCTCATAGATATGCTTTAGGTAGTGTTATTGAAGCTTCCTTAGATAGAAATGAAGGACCAAAAGCTACCTTACTTGTGCAAAATGGTACTTTAAAAATAGGTGATTCAGTAGTTATTGGTAATTATTATTGTAAAGTTAGAAGAATGGTTAACGAATATCGTCAAAATATTTTATCTGCTTTACCTTCCACTCCAGTAGTTGTAACTGGTATTGAAGATGTTCCTACAGCGGGAGATTCATTTATGGCTTTTGCAGATGAAAAAACCGCTAGAGAAATTGCTGATGCTAGAAAACTTAAAGCAAAAAATAAATCTTTAAACAAATCAAGTGCTGCATCTTTAGCGGATTTATTTAATCAAATTCACGAAGGTGAAATTAAAAATATTAATGTTGTTTTAAGAGCGGATTTACAAGGCTCAGTAGAAGCTGTTAAAGCAAGTTTGGAAAAAATTCAAGTTGAAGGTGTAAAAGTAAATGTTATTCATGCAGCTGCAGGTGCAATTACTGAATCTGATATTGTTCTTGCCGCGGCAAGTAATGCTCTTGTTTATGGCTTTAATGTTAGACCTGATGCAAAAGTTAGACAAAAAGCGGAAGAAGAGCATGTTGAAATACATTTACATTCGATTATTTATGCTTTAATTGAAGAAATTGAAAACGCTATGAAAGGTTTAATGAAACCAGTTGAAGAAGAAGTTGTAATTGGTCAAGCAGAAGTTAGATCAATCTTTAAAGCTTCTAAAGTTGGTACAATTGCTGGATGTTATGTAACAGAAGGTTGTATTAAACGTGATAGTATGATTAGATTAATTCGTGATGGTGTAGTTATTTATACTGGCAAGATATCTTCACTTAAACGCTTTAAAGATGATGCAAGCGTTGTGAAAAAAGATTTTGAATGTGGTTTAACTATTGAAAATTATAACGACGAAAAAGAATTCGATATTATCGAAGCTTACGAAATGCAAGTTGTTGAAAGGAAATAAAAATGGCAAATAAGCAAGCTAGAATTGCTTCTTTGATTCAAAAAAATATTTCAGATATCATTTTATATGAATTAAAAAATCCAATTATGAAATTAGTAACTGTTAATGGTTGTGATGTTAGTAAAGATAATTCAGTTGCTAAAATTTATGTTTCTCATCTTGAACATGATAAAGTTGATAAAGCTTTAGATGAATTAAATAGAGCTAAAGGAAGTATTAGAACTTCATTAGCTAAAAAGATGGATATTTATAAGGTTCCTGAATTAATCTTCATAAAAGATGATACTCTTGATAAATATGAAAGAATCGAAGAAATATTAAAAGAAATTAAAAAGAACTAAAAAAAGTTGGGAAACCAACTTTTTTCTTTTATAGAATATTTTATTTAATAATATCTAATATATAAGTAGTATTATTAACACTAAATGTGAATTGCTGATCTTCTTGATGTGATATTAATTTTACATCAAATTTTGAAGTGTAATTATATTCATCATCTTCAGAATTTAAATTCTTAATATAGATACTTCCTGATATAGTGTAATTAGAAGTAATTTTGAATTTAAGGATTGTTTCTTCATCAATATATAAAATTGCTTCACATGAGAAATATTTAAAATAAGAATCATAATTTTTAGTAGTTAAATCAAATGTTAAAGTTACATTATCATTATTTTTATAACTATTATTAAATAAATTTGCATTACTATCATCTAAAGATGTATATCTACTATATTTATCAAATAAATTTGTTGAAGGAGCATTAGTAGTATAAGCTTCTATTTTATATAAACTATATCCATTTATTGAATCTGGATATGCTTCAATATTGGCTACAAGGTTAGATAAAGTAGAACTATTTACTAACATTAATTTTGAATTTTCAATTTTATATGTAAATGAATGTTCTTCTTTATCACCTTTTTTTCCTTTTAAAACACCTGTTCCATCACTTTTTAATTTAATATAATTACTTAAATCACCAGAATAGTAATAGTTTCCTGAAATGGTAGACAAATCTAATGGTGATTGAACTTTAATTGTTATAGTAGAAGTAATTGAATTATTTGCTTTTGATTTAACAATTAAATCAAGTTTATCAGTTGCTTTTATTGTTTTAATTGTAAAAGTTGCTTTTCCATTTTTTCTTGCCTCTTCATCACTAGAAACACTTTCAATACTTGCAAATTCATCTTGATTAGTACCTAAATAAACTTCAATAGCAGGATCGGAATTATTTGAAGGAGTAACATTAAATGTATATGTTTCATTAACATAATATGTTGGTTGATAATCGCTTCTTGAATCTTTAATTGTTAAAGAAGTAGGTGCTTTATAATTAATATTGATATTGATATCAAAATATACATCATTATAAGTATTACCAACTTTAATACTTGTTGACCCCATTTTATTAGCTGATAATGAACCATTATAATTTTTATAAAAATAAGCACTATCATAACTGATAATTTTATAATTAGCTACATCTATAGCCGTAGTTGGAGCGTATCCAATAGGAGCAATCTTATCTAATGTGAGAGTATCACCTAAAGAAAGATCAATTGTGTCTAAACAAGTAATATCACGAGCAATACACTTATTTAAATCAATATCAAATGTAGTTAATGTTGTTCTTTCTGAATAAGAAAATTCGTATTCTAATATCGTTGATTTAATTTCTTTTGCATCATCTTTTAAAATTATATTATTATCATTAACAATAATATCGTCAGCACTATATTCAAATGTTTCAAGTTTCGCGGATGTTAAATCTTTTTGATCATTAATAATTAATTCAAGATTATTAACAATATATTGAGAAGAATTCTTTTCGACATTTTTAGCATTGACTTTAATTATGTCACCATAGTCATTTAAATAAGTTGTTTGTACTTCTAATGAATTTTTATAGTTTTCTTTTTCATTAGTAGTTAAATTGGTTAAATGTTTTGGTTCAATTAATGAATTTAAAGCGTTGTTAATGTTATATTCGATGCCAAATATAGAATGAACTTTATTATATGCATCATTTTGTAAAATATATTCTTTATCAGTAGTAATAATTGAAGAATCAGTTTTTGCTTTTTCTTCTTTTGTACCTAAAACTTTGCCATTAACTCTTCCTTTAAGTGTGGAATTTTCATAATTTATAATATCAAAATAGTTTTTATCGTTATAAAATTGAGCTTGAATTTCTTTTTCTTTTGTTGCTAAATTAGTTTTTTCATAATAGTTTTGATTTGTATCAATCTTTTGAATATAGGAATATTTACTTTCATTTTCTTCTTCTTTTATATTTTCTTTTAATGTCATACTTTTTGAAAAACTATGGATTTGTTCAATAACATTATTTTTTAATAATTCATATGAAGGTAAATCATCGGCAATAATATTAGGTAAAGTCAAATTGTCTGAAGTAATAATAAGAGGTTGAGCTAATGAAAAATCAATTTTAAAATTAAAATTACCTTTGGCTTTAGTGATAATATTTTCATTGTCAAATTTAAAAGCATTGTAATATGTTTCGTTATATTCTAAATCGGAAAAGGCTAATTTTTCTTCATCAAGAGCAATATAAAAACCTTCACGATTTCTTAAAGGAACATTATCAATTGAGTAAGAAAAATCATTGTTTTTAGTTAAAGAAACTTTTTCTTTTGAGGAGTCTAAATAAATAAGTTCGACATTTTTATATGAAGAATCTTTTTTTGTTAAATAAATAGTATTATTATCAATTTTTAAATTATAAATACCTTCATTTAAAACATTAATATAATTGTTATTTCCTTTATAGAAACCTTTAGAATCATCTAAATTATCAAAAGATAATGAACTAATTGTAAATGAATCACCTCTTCTAAGAATTAAATTATTGTAAGTAAAATTATTATTTTCAGATAAAGTAATTTCTTTTTTATCACCTAAATCAAGATTTCCAGTTAAAATAAAGTTTTTTTCATTGTTAAGAGATGTATTTGTTTCTCCACAGCTAAATAATGTAAAAATTGAAGTTAATAGGATTAATTTGTTTTTCATGTGTTTTCCTCGTTTCTTAAATTTATAGTTATAATACGATATTTATAAATAAAATAAAATATTATTTTTGTTATGATTAAAAAAACATTTATTTTTAATTATATAAAATATATAATTTATATAAATTATATTTTAGGAGGAATAAAATGAAAAACAAATCATTAATTCTAATGGCTATTTTTCTTTTTGGATGTAGTGAAAATAATACTTCTGTTCAAACATCAAGTCAAAAAGAAGGGTTATATACTCGTCTTGAAAGAGCTATTAGTAATTTAACGAAGTCTTTTACTGCTTCGGGTACTATTGGTTATAGTGATGGTGTTTCATCTAAAGATGAATCTTACGATGTAATTATTGAATTTAACGAAACAACATATTTTTATCAAGAAATTTCACAAGAACATGGTGAACCATTAATGCAAGAATATTTATATAAAGGTGATAATGGTTTTTTATGTCAAAAATATTTAGATGAAGCAACAAATACTATTAAAAATAGTGAAGATATTTATCAATATGATGATGTCATGGTTAATCCATTTACAAAATTAGAAGTTAAAGGATTACAAGCTATTAAAGGACAAGATAATTATTATAAGATTAATGATTTAACTTTAGCTAATGAAGCAAAAAATTTTTTAACTTCCTATGAAGAAATGTCTATTGTTGAATTTGCTTTACATTTTGATGGCGATAACTTTGATAAAATGAGAATTTACACTGATAAAGTGGAAGGTGATGAAGAAGATGCCACGATTGAAGAAATGTTATTTACTTTAGAAATATCAAATTATAATGAAACTATTCCTTCTGAAATTAAAACTTATAATCATGTAGACGAACATGATAATTTAACAAATGCTTTAAATATTTTTAAAAATGCTGATAATTATACAATTAATGTAGAAATAACTTATTCTAATCCTGATTTTAATAGTGGAACTTATCATTATTATGTTGATAATAAAAATAAAATGATGATGTTAGATGGAGATATTCCTTCTTTATATCGCTTAAATTATTTTAATGATAAATTAGTTTATTTTGGATATAAAAATGTTAATGGATTACCTTATGCTTATAAAATTGATAAAGAAACTGGAGAAGTACTAGAATCTTATGATTATAATAAATATCATGGAATCAGTACATTAACTGATCAAGATAAAATTAGACGTATGGAATTTTTAATGCCTCGTTTTGGATCTGTGGCTGCAGAATGTTATTATAGTGAAGGAAATAATATTTTTTCTTCATATAATTCTACAAATAGAAATTGTATTTTAAATTTATTACCTTATGATGAATATTATGCGTTAACAAATACGGAATTTAGTTTATATTTAAACGATGATAGCACTATTAATTATTTATCATTAAAGGATAGTAAAACCTTTAATGATGGTTCAACTTCTTCTTCCACAGGAAGAATTATTAAAGTTACTTATTCAAATATTAATTCAACAACAATTGTTGATAGTTTTGTTAAAGCTTAAGGAGGATTTATGAAAAAGAGTATATTATTATGCGTTTGTTTAGCTTTGCTTACTACTGCTTTTTTATCTAGTTGTGGAGATTCCACAGGAAATACTTCTTCATATCAATATTCTATTACAGAAGGAACTGATGGAATTGATTATGAATTAAATGAAACTGGAGATGGTTATATTGTAACTGGTTTTAAATCAATTGATAATGAATTAATTATTCCAGAATTATATGAAGGTAAACCAGTTGTAGAGATTGGTGAAAGTGCTTTTGAATTTAATGAATTTGACAAAATTACTTTACCTCGTTCTTTAAAAAAGATTGGTAAAAAAGCATTCTTTCATTTAGTTAGTTATGAAGAAGATGGACTTGATACTTTAATTATTCCAGAAGGAGTAGAAGAAATTGGTGAAGATGCTTTTTGGTTTTGTCCTTTTAAAGAAATTACTTTACCATCTACTTTAAAGATTATTGGTGAAAGAGCATTTGCTTTAAATTCAAATTTAAATAAATTTATTTTAAATGAAAGTGATTATTTTGTTGTTAAAAATAATGTTTTATATTCTAAGGATGAAAAAGAATTAATTCATTATCCAGCCGGAATTAAAAAGAATTCTTTTGATGTTCCATCTACTGTTGAAAAAATTTTAGATTATGCAATTTATAATAATCCAAATTTAACAAATATTAATTTCTCATCTAATAGTGAGTTAAAACAAATTGGTGTATATGGTATTGCTTGTTTAACTATTGAACAAATTGATTTGACTATTTTAAAGAATTTAACAATTATTAAAGATTTTGCTTTTAGTGAAAATTCTTCAAAATCAATTACAATCCCTGAAACAGTTACCTCAATGGGCGAAGGATTATTTAAAAAGAATGCTTCCTTATTAGTGGCAAAATTTAATAATACTTTCACTGCTTTACCAAATCGTATGTTTGAAGATTGCTATAAACTAACAAGCGTTACATATAAAAATAGTGAACAAATTACTTCTATTGGTGATAATGCTTTTAAAAGTTGTGGTTTAACGAAAATTGATTTTCCAAAAAATTTAGTTTTAATTGGTGAAAGAGCATATTATGCAAATAAAGGATTAACTAGTTTATCTTTCCCTTCATCTTTACAAACAATTGGTAATAATGCTTTTACTTATTGTAGTAATATTACAAGTATTGCTTTTCCTAGTAGTTTAAAAACTATTGGTGAAAGAGCGTTTGTTCAACTTGAATTATTAGATAACATTGATTTATCTATTACAAAAGTAGAAACAATTGGTGAAGTCGCATTTTTAAATTGTAGTGCAGTTAAATCTGTTTCTTTCCCTAAGACTTTAAAATCAATTGGTAAACAAGCTTTCCAAGGTTTAAGTAATATTGAAACTATTGCTTTAAATGAAGGATTAGAAAGTATTGGTGAAAATGCTTTTATTGAAACTTCAAAAGTTTATAAAGTATATATTCCAAAATCAATTAAGAGTTTTGGTAATTATGTATTTGGTTCATATCAACAAAATAAACAAACTTTAAACCTTTTCTTTGAAGATGCTTCTTTTGATGAAGTTAATAGAATTGCTTATGGGGTTAGCGATAATAATGTTTATTTTAATCAAACTTTAGCAGATTTTACTGCATTTACTAAGTAGGAAGATTTATGAAAAATAAAAAGATTATTTTAGGTTTACTATTTTCAAGTATATTACCTTTAACTGGTTGTAATGACACTTCTATTTCTAGTCATTTAAAATTAAGTATTGTTGGTAATAATAATGTTGGAATTAATGAATATATTACTTTAAAAGCTTTTGTAGATGATGAAGAAAATGAAGATGTTAGTTGGTCATCTTCAAATAAACAAATCGCTACAATTTCTTCAACAGGAATTGTTAAAGGCTTAAAAGAAGGCAAAGTAACAATAACTGCGAAAAAAGATAATTTAGAGGATTCTATTGAAATCGAAGTTCATGAAAGTTATCGTCCATTTAATGTTGTTCAAAAATTTATTAATAAACCATATCAAGTAGAAACTAAATCGAATACAATAAATTATAATGAAAAATATTATAATGATTCATATTATTTTACTTCTAAATCAAATTTATTAAAAGATAGTTTTGGATATGGAAAAAATAAAGATGATTTATGTTTTGAATATAATATTATAAATAATGAAGTTCAAAATGCTATGTTATTAAGAAATGAAACAAGTGATTATCGTTCTATTACTTATGATATTGATGATTTGTCTATTGCTAATTTTTCTTCATTTAATTTAAATAATGAAAATATATATGAATTAAGTGATAATTCTAAAAATGTTTTCTCTTATTCTTTATTACAAAATTTTAAAGATGAAGAAGAGAAAAATAATTATTTAAACTCTCTTACTAGTGTTAAATTAAAAATCACCAGTGGATCAACTTTTGATATTGAATATAAATTTTCTTCTTATGAAGATATAGTTTCTTCTTACTTTTTACTCCAAGAAAAAAATACTTTACTAAATTCTTATTTAGAAAATGGTTCAGTTTTAGTTCCTGAAGTATATTTAGATATTACTGAAATAGTTAGTAAGATTGAAAATATGTCTTATGCATGTGACATGAATTCTATTAAAAAAGATGATGGAACAATTATTAGTATGGGAGTTGGATATTTTAATAAAGATTATCTATATTATGATTATACTGATGAGTATTTAGAATATTTTAATTCCAAAAGTGAAGAAAAATTAACTGATCAAATCTTAATTAATATAAAAAATAAATCATCATTAGAAGATGGGGTTTATATATATTCTTTTGATAATGATAATATTACTTTAAAAAAGAAATATGATGAAAGTAATGAAACAGATTATCATAATTTATTTTTTAATTTAAATTGGGTCTTTTCTTCTTTAAAAAATAATTTATATAACTTTGAGCCAATTCAAACAAATCAATATACTGACTCATCATATAAAGAATATTTCAATAATTCATTAAAAGCTGCTTTAGTTTGTTACGATTTATTTGAAGAATATATTTTAGGCTTTACTGGAGCGGATCTTGATTGTTATCCAGTTGGACTAGTTGTTAGTTATAATAAAGAAAAAGTTGATGTTGCAGGTGTTATGTATATTGAAGGTCAAGGGACTGTCGCAGTTTATCAAAATACTCCTTTTTATAACTTTAATAAAAATAGTTTTCCTGTAATTGATAATTATATTTCTAATATAAAATAAAAGAATGTAACTTTAATTACATTTTTTTTACAAGTTTTTTAAACAAAAATATGTATTTTGTCCATTTTATAGCGTATAATTTATTTGAAAAAAGGAGATTAAAAATATGTCAGTTTTAGTTACTGGTGGCTTAGGGTATATTGGTTCACATACAGTTGTTGAATTAATTAAACAAGGACTTGAACCAATTGTCGTAGATAATCTTTCAAATGCAAAAATTGAAATGATTGATCAAATTAAAGAAATAACAGGTAAGGTTGTAAAATTTTATCAAGTTGATTTATTAGATAAAGAAAATTTAGATAAAATCTTTAAAGAAAATCCATCAATTGAAGATGTAATTCATTTTGCAGGAAGTAAAGCAGTTGGTGAATCTTGTGTAAAGCCTTTATTATATTATGAGAATAATTTAATGAGTACAATTAACTTATTAAATACAATGATTAAATATGGAGTTAAAAATATTATTTTCTCTTCTTCTGCTACTGTTTATGGTACCCCAAAAAGAGTTCCAATTTATGAAAGTGATCCAATTGGTGGAACAACAAATCCATATGGAACCACAAAATTAATTATTGAAGGTATTTTACAAGATGTTTATAAAATTCATCCAGAAATGAATATTGCTTTACTTAGATATTTTAATCCAATTGGTGCCCACGAAAGTGGATTAATTGGTGAATCTCCAAAAGGAATACCAAATAATTTAATGCCTTATATTACTCAAGTTGCTGTTGGTCAATTAAAAGAATTATCAGTGTTTGGTAATGATTATCCAACTCCAGATGGAACAGGAGTAAGAGATTATATTCATGTTGTAGACTTAGCTTTGGGTCATATTGCTTCAATTAAAAAATTACATGAAAATCCAGGACTTGTTATTTATAATTTAGGTACTGGTAAAGGTACATCAGTCCTTGAACTTGTCCATGCTTTTGAAAAAGCAAATGGTGTAAAAGTTCCATATAAAGTTGTTGCTCGTCGTCCAGGTGATATTGCTGAATGTTATGCTGATTGTTCAAAAGCAAACAAAGAATTAAATTGGAAAGCTACTAGAACCATTGTTGATGCTTGTAGAGATTCTTGGAAATGGCAAAAATATTTCACTGAAAAAAATAAATAATTAAATTTGACTATTATCATAGAAGATGATAGTCTTTTTTTTTATAATATTTTTGGTGAATTTAATGAACGGAATTTTTTTTATTAACAAAGAAGAAAATTGGACATCTTTTGATATATGTGCTTTTTTAAGAAGGAAGTTTTCTACAAAAAAAGTTGGTCATGTTGGCACTCTTGATCCTTTTGCTCAAGGTTTAATGATTGTTTGTTTGGGGTCAGCAACTAAAATTATTCCTTTTTTAGAAAACCATAATAAAACATATATTGCGACTTTAAAACTTGGTGAAGAAACTGATACTTTAGATAAAACTGGTAAAGTTATCTTTCAAAAAGAAAATAAAGATCTTACTATTCAACAAATTAAAGAAGTTTTAGCTTCTTTTGTTGGAGAAAATAAACAAGTTCCTCCTATGTATTCTGCTTTAAAAAAAGATGGTATTCCTTTATATATGTTAGCTAGAGATGGAATAGAAATTGAAAGGAAACAAAGAGATATTTATATATATAATCTTGATTTAATTTCTTATGAATATCCTTATTTAACTTTTAAGGCTAAAGTTTCTAAAGGAACGTATATTCGTACTTTAGGTAGTGATATTGCAAAAAAACTTAATACTGTTGGTTATTTAACTGAATTAACAAGAACTAATATTGGTGATTTTAGTGTTTTAGATGCTAAAAAAGTTAAAGAAGTTAATGAAACTGATTCTCTTCCAATTTATAAAATGCTATCTTTTTTACAAACAAAAGTTGTGTCATTAGAAATGGAAAAAGATATTAGAAATGGAAAAAAATTATCTTTAGAAGGTGATGATATTATTTTACTTGTAAATAAAAATAATGAAGCCTTAGCTATTTATGAAAAAAAAGATGATTTTTATTATTGTAAAAGAGGTTTATTTGATGCAAATAATGAAGTTTAAATTAGAAGATAAATTTTATATTAAAGAAAAAATAAACTTGTGTTTAGGTTATTTTGATGGAGTGCATTTAGGTCATCAAGAATTAATTAAAAAAGCCGATAACCACATTGGCGTGTTTTCTTTTGAATTTAATAATGTAAATTTAAAAAATAAGCGTCATTTGACTTCTTTAGAAGATAAAGTTTCTCTTTTTGAAAATTTACATGTTGAATATTTTTTTGTTTTATCTTTTGATGAAAAAGTTAAAAATTTATCAAAAGAAGAATTTATTGTATTTTTAAAAGAAAGAATAAATATTAATAAAATTATTGTTGGTGAAGATTTTACTTTTGGAATTAATAAAAGTGGAAATGTTTCTACTTTGCAAAAATATTTTACTGTTGATGTTGTCCATTTAAAACAAATCAATAATATCAAAATTGGTTCATCTAATATTGTTAAATTAATTGAAGAAGGAAATATTAAACTTGCTAACGAATGTTTAAATCGTTTTTATACTATTACTGGGGTGGTAGAAAAAGGTTATCAAGAAGGACATAAACATAATTTTCCAACCGCGAATATATCTTTAAATAATTATATAAAACCTTTAGATGGCGTGTATGCTTGTTTTTGTCTAGTTAATAATAAAAGATACTTAGGCATGTGTAATGTTGGTGTCCATCCTACTATTAACTTATTAAAACAAGAAATATTAGAAGTAAATATTTTTTCTTTTAATGAAGACATTTATAATCAAAAAATTCAAATTCAATTTGTGGAATTTATTAGAAAAGAAAAAAAGTTCATTAATATTAATGAACTTTATAATCAATTACAAATTGATAAAGAGAAGTGTTTACAAATTTTAAATTCTATTTAGAAATTTCTAAAATTTTGACTTGGTAAGGACTATCAACTTTCACTGTGACTGTTTCCCCAGCTTTATGATTAATAATTGCTTGAGAAAGTTTGCAAGCATTAGAGATTTTACCTGATTCAGGATCAGCTTCAGCAGGACCAACAATAAAATATTCTTCTTCAACATCTTCATCAAGAATTAATAATTTAACTTTTGAACCAAGAGAAACTGTTTTCCCATCATTAGAGGTAATAATTTCTGCATGAGTAATTAAATTTTGTAAATATGTAATTCTTGCTTCAACTTCACCTTGTCTATTTCTTGCTGCATCATAATCAGCATTTTCAGAAAGGTCACCTTGTTCTTTTGCTTCTTTAATTTCTTGAGTTACTTGAGGACGAACTACATCAATTAAATATTGTAATTCTTCTTCATATTTCTTTTTACCTTCTTCGGTCAACATGTGTTTTTCTACATTTGCCATTTTTTTCTCTCCTTTTATAGTCGTTAGTATTATATCATAATTTTAAAAAAATTATATATATAAATTTAATTATCTTGTTCTTCTTGATATTCTTGTAGTATTTTTTCTAGTTTATCAAGTTCATCGTCATCTTCAACATCAATAAACTGTTGTTCATCTTCTAAATATTGAGCAACAATGATTTCTTCAGGATTATCTTCGGTATAGAAGAAAATATAGTTTTTATTTGTTTGATCATCTTTATATGAAAAATAAATATTAAAATATGTTTTTCTTCCTTGTTCATCTTCAAAGACAATTTGATTATTTTCTAATTTCATTTCTTATCCTCTCATTTGTAAATATGTTTCTAAAATAACAACCGCGGACATTTTATCAATAACATTTTTTCTTTTCTTTCTTGATAAATCAGCTTCTAAAAGTCTTCTATTGGCTTGTTTAGTTGTCCATCTTTCATCAATTAAAACAACTTTAATTGTAGGTAATTTTTCTTCAATCATTGTTTTAAAATTTCTAGCAAGAAGAGAGTGTTCTGATTCATCACCAGACATATGTAAAGGTAAACCTAAAGCAATTTCTTGAATGTTATCTTTTTTTACATAATATAAAACTCTTTCTAAAGCTAAAGAATATTCATTATCTTTAAAGGTATAATTTTCTATTCCTTGAGCAATAATTCCCAGAGTATCAGATTCAGCTATTCCTAAAGTTTTTTCACCTAAATCAAGACCAAGAACTTTTCCTATCATTTAGATAATTCTCCTAAAACTTCTTTTAATGCATCATTTAATTTAGAAATGTTTTTGCCTCCACCTTGAGCAACATCATTTCTTCCACCTCCTGAGCCTTCAGTAAGAAAAGCAATTCTTTTAATGATATTTCCTGCTTGATATGAAGAAGTTAAATCTTTACTTACTCCAGCAATATAAGAAATTCTTCCTTCATTAACATTAGCAAGTAAAATTATATAACTAGGATAAATGGTTTTTAAAGTATCAAAAGTAGATGTAAAATTGTTTTTATCAAAATTATCAACACGTTGAACCAAAATATAATGATTATTAACTTTAACAAAGTTATTAGCTAATTCTTTACCTTGATATGAGGATAGTTTATTTGATAAATCGGTAACTTGTTTTTTAGTTAAATTAAATTCATTTAAAGTAGCATTTACTTTATTAATTAATTCATTTGAATTACCACATTTAAAGATTTTATCTAATTCAAATAATATATCTTCATTCTTTTTCATTTGTTCATAAGCTTTTAAAGAAGTTCTACCTTCAATTCTTCTAATTCCTGAAGCAATTGATTCTTCAGAAGTGATAGAGAAAACACCAATTTTTCCAGTTGAAGAAACATGGCTTCCAGCACAGAATTCTTTAGAAACATCTCCAAAAGAAACCACTCTAACAACATCACCATATTTTTCATTGAATAAGTGCATTGCATCTAATTTTTCGGCTTCTTGTTTTGATAAATATTCAATTTTACATGGCAAATCTTCACTAATATATGTATTAACTAATTTTTCAATTTGATAAAGTTGTTCAAAAGTGATTTTTTCATTATAATTAAAATCAAATCTTAAATATTCATCGTTATTTGCCGATCCTTCTTGATGAATATCTTTCCCTAAAACTTCTTGTAAAGCTTTTTGTAATAAGTGAGTACATGAATGGTTTCTTGTGATTTTTTCATGTCTAACTTGATCAACTTTTAATAAGAAAGTATCACCAACTTTGATTTGACCATATTTAATTTTTACTAAATGTAAATGTTGCTTATTTACAGCTTTAATAACTGATTCAACATCAGCAAGAGTTGTTTGATTTTCAATAGTACCAATATCATAAATTTGTCCACCACTTAAAGCGTAGAAAGTAGTTTTATCAAAAATAATTTCTCCTTCTTCATCAAGATAATCGACTTTAACTCCATTTTTAAATAGACCAATAACTTTAGCTTCAATTGGTGTAGTATCATAAGTAAAAGTTGATTCTTCTTTAAAGTTCATTAAATCAATTAATTGACTTGACATTGATTGAAGATTACCTCGAGAAGCTTTAGCTCTTTCTTTTTGCTTTTTCATTTCTTCATCAAATTCATCTTTATTAACAGTTTTATTATTTTCTAAAGCAATTTCTTGTGTTAATTCAAATGGGAAACCATATGTATCATACATTTTAAAAGCAGTTTTACCTGAAATAACATTATCTTTAGTATCATTAATAATGTTTCTTAACATTTGTTCACCAGTAGAAAGTGTTAAAGCAAATTTTTCTTCTTCTTGTTTAATCATTTTGCTAACACGATCTTGATGATCTTTCAAATATGGATAGAAATTGTTCATATTATCAGCGACTTTATAAACAAGAGTATATAAGAAAGGCTTATTAATTTCTAATTTTCTTAAATATCTAACTGCACGTCTTATTAATCTTCTTAAAACATATCCTCTTCCTTCATTAGAGAAAGTAGCACCATCACTTAAAGCGAATGTACAAGCTCTAATATGGTCTGCAATTACTCGATATGCGATTTTATATTCACCTTCATATGGATGTTTAGCGTATTTTGCGATTTCTTCTATATATGGGTAAAATAAATCAGTTTCAAAATTTGTTTCTGTTTCTTGGAAAATACAAGCAAGTCTTTCAAGTCCAGCCCCTGTATCAATGTTTTTATGAGGTAATTCTTTATATTCTTCTCTTTTTTTGTTAGGTTCAGCATTATATTGAGAAAAGACAATATTCCAAATTTCTACATAACGATCATTTTCTAAATCTTCAAAAATTAATTTTTCACCTAAATGCTCTGGATCATATTTTTCACCACGATCAAAGAACATTTCTGTATTAGGTCCACATGGTCCTTCACCAATTTCCCAGAAATTATGTTCGCATGGTACCATATGAGAAGCAGGGACACCAAGTTTAATCCATAAAGCAAGAGTTTCTTTATCGCTTGGATGATATGTAATATATAATTTTTCTAGTGGAATACCAAAATATTTTTCACTAGTTAATAATTCATAGGCCCAAGGTAAAACATCATTTCTAAAATAATCACCAATAGAAAAATTACCTAACATTTCAAAAAATGTATGATGTCTAGCGGTATGACCAACATTTTCTATATCATTAGTTCTAATTGATTTTTGAGCATTAGTTATTCTTTTAAATGGAGGAATTTCTGAACCATCAAAATATTTTTTTAAAGCAGCAACGCCTGAATTTATCCAAAGTAAAGTTGGATCATTAACAGGAATTAAGGAAGCAGATGGCTCAATGTAATGATCTTTATCTTTAAAGAAATTTAGCCACATAGAACGAATTTCATAACTTTTTAATTTTTTCATAAATCTCCTTTTTAAGTACAAAAAAAGTACCTTCAGGAACGAAAAAATCGCGGTACCATCCTGATTCATCATTTGATGCTCTTAATTAACAAGGATAACGGCTTTTGATCCGCTGGGATTAACCAGTATCTCCAAAGTGGCAATCAAAGAGTTCTTTGAACATTTTCCATCAACTAGTTCTTTCTATAAAAGAAACATCTTTGTTAACTTTTTCATAGACATAGTTATTATAAAAAATACTTTATCTTAAAGCAATTAATTTAAATTAAATAATCTAAATTTTCAATATCATTTTGTTCTATTACTAAAGGTAATCTTACATTCATAGATGAATAACCTAATTTTTTTAAATAAGCTTTAATAATTGTAGAATTATTACTAAAACATAATATTTCGTGAACAAATAAAAGATAATCAATTAACAAAGTATTTGTATAATCATTTTGATAATCATCAAAAACAGTTAAATAATCATCAATAAAAATAAATGAACTAACTGAAACAATACCATCTAAAAAGTTATTTAAGGCATAATTTAATTTTGATTCATTAACATAAATTTTAATTGTAGGAAAATGATGTTTTAATAAGCAAATTAAAGATTTATCAAATCCATTTTCATATAAAGCGATAATATTATTATTAGTTTTAATTAATTTCTTTAATGTCTGAAAATGAAAATTAATTGAACAATTTAATGGTGAATTCATTAAAATAATCTTTTTATTTTTTAGTTTTTTTAAAATATTTTTAATATATAGAAATAATCCGTTTTGACTATAAAAGCAATTAGTAGGTGGATTAATCATAACATATTCAATATTTGAAGATAATAAAAAATTAATTTCTTTCTTATCATTATATTCATTGCTTAATTGAAAAAAATAGATAATTCGATTTAAATAAGAACTGTTAATTGATTTAATTAAAGCAATTTTTTCTTCTTGAGTAATTAAATAACCATCACCTAAATAAGAGAATAATAATTGATAATTGTTTCCTTTAGAAATACTAATTTCAATTAATTTATTAAAAACATCTACATCAATTTCTTTGTTTTCATTAAATGGAGTAATTAACTCATTGATTAATTCCATTTTATCACCTATTTATTTTATGCAAGAAAATAATTTTGTTAATAAAAAACTCTTATCCAGAATTTGAATAAGAGTCTTATTTAATTAATCTTTTTTTTCTTCAACAATAATTGTTTCTTCTACGACGACTGGCTTTTCTTCAACTTTTTTTTCTTCAGCAGGTTTTTCAACCTTTACTGGTTTAGGTTCAAATTCTTTATGAGAAAGATTAATACGTCCTTTTTCATCAATATCAGTAACAATTACCTTAAGTTTTTGACCGATTTTAACAACATCTTTTGGATGATTTACTCTTGTATGGAGTAATTTTGAAACATGACATAATCCATCAACATTTCCAAATAAGTTAACAAAACATCCGAATGATTCAATTCTAACAACTGTACCATCAAATATTTCACCAACTTTAGCCACTCTAACGATGTTTTCAATCATTTGTTTTGCTTTATTAATAGATTCTTTATCAGTATGATAGATGACAACTTTTCCATCATCATTGATATCGATTTTAACATCATTACATTTTGCAATAATATCATTAATAACTTTTCCTTGTGGTCCGATAATATCTCTAATCTTATCTGGATCGATATTAAATGTAACCATCTTTGGAGCGTATTTAGATACTTCTTTTCTAGGAGCAGGAATACAATCAGTAACAACTTTCATAATCTTTTGTCTTGCTGAATGAGCTTGAGTTAAAGCTTTACGTAAAATTTCTTCAGTGATTCCTTTAATTTTAATATCCATTTGAAGAGCAGTAATGCCATCATCAGTACCTGCAACTTTAAAGTCCATATCACCTAAATGATCTTCTAAGCCTTGAATATCAGTTAAAATTGTGTATGGATAACCTTCTTCAACTGGACCAGAAGTAATTAAGCCCATTGCAATACCAACAACTGGTTTTTTAATAGGTACACCAGCTGCCATTAAAGCCATACAAGAAGCACATATAGAAGCTTGAGAAGATGAACCATTTGATTCACAAACTTCAGCGACTACTCTAATTGTATAAGGAAATTCTTCATAAGAAGGAATAACATAAGATAAAGCTCTTTCACCTAATGCACCATGACCAATCTCTCTTCTACCTGGAGTACCCATTCTTCCGATTTCACCAACTGAAAATGGTGGGAAGTTATAATGATGCATGAAACGTTTTGATTCTTCATCAGTTAAATTATCAATGATTTGTTCATCATTTTGAGCACCTAAAGTACAAACAGAAATAACTTGAGTTTGTCCACGTGTAAACATTGCAGAACCATGAGTTCTTGGAAGTAAATCAACTTGAGCATCTAATGGTCTTATTTCATCTAATTTTCTTCCATCAGGTCTTACTTTATCATAAGTGATTAAACGTCTAACTTCATCACGTACAAAGCCTTCCATGATTTCTTTAACTTGTTTAATGATAAGATTTTTTTCTTTTTCATCAGTATATTGTTTTTCTTCATACATACTGACGATTTCTTTTTCAATTGCATCAATTGCATCTTGTCTAGCAAGTTTATCGACAATAGAAACTGATTTAACAATTCTATCTTTACATAGTGAAGCGACTGTTTGTTGTAATTCTTCATCAATAGAGTACAATTCTATAACTCTTTTTGGTTTACCAATTTCTTTAATAATTTCTTCTTGGAAAGCACATAATTTTTTAATTGCTTCATGACCAAACATAATAGCACCAAGCATTTCTTCTTCAGATAATTCTTGAGCACCTGCTTCAACCATGTTAATGGCTTTTTTAGTTCCTGCGACAGCAAGATTTAAATCTGATTTTTCTTTTTGTTCAGCAGTTGGGTTTATAACATATTGTCCATCAACTCTTCCAACATAAACTCCGGCAATTGGTCCATCAAAAGGAATATCAGAAATTCCTAATGCAAGTGAAGAACCAAACATAGCAGCCATTTCTGGGGTAGCATCTGGATCAACAGACATAACTGTATTAACAATTTGAACTTCATTTCTGAAGCCTTCTGAGAACATTGGACGAATTGGACGATCAATAAGTCTAGCTGTTAGAGTCGCATGTTCTCCTGGGCGACCTTCTCTTCTTAAGAAACTTCCTGGAATTTTACCGACAGCATATTGTTTTTCTTCATATCCAACAGTTAATGGGAAGAAATCACCATCTTTTGGCTCATCTGCACAGCAAGCGGTAGATAAAATTACGGTATCATTCAAACGAACTAAACATGCACCATCTGCTTGTTTAGCAATTTCGCCTGTTTCAACGATCAATTTTTTACCTTCGAAGTCTAACGAAAATATTTTTTTTGACATCTTTTTTTCTCCTAACAAAATAATTTTAATTCTTATTAATAAATAATTCTATTCAAATTTAATTATTTATGAAAATAATCTCTAGTAAATAAATTTTTATTTTGATAAAATAAACTAAGGAAGAATAATAAATGAAAAAGTTTATTGGAATTGATTTAGGAACAAGTAACACATTTATTTATGTTGAAGGTAAAGGTATTGTTTTTGCTGAACCTTCAGTTATTGCTATTGATGTTAAATCATCAAGTGTTTTAGAAGTTGGCTATCTAGCGGCAAAAATGATTGGTCGTACTAGTGAAGAAATTGATGTTATTAAACCTATTCAAAGAGGTGTTCCTGCACGAATGAACCCAACTATTAAACTAATAAAAGAAGCTTTAAAAAAATGTGGAATTAAAAATTTAAATAATTATAATATTCTATTTTCTACACCAAGCGGGATAACTCCTATTGAAAAAAAAGCTTTAAGTGAAATTGCTGATGCTTTAGGTGCTAATGAGGTTTATTTTGAAAATCAAGCTTTATTAGCATGTTATGGTTCAGGAACTACTTTAAAAGAAAATAGAGGTAATTTACATGTTAATTTAGGAGCAGGAACTACTAATATTATCGTTACATCAGGAAATAGAATTTTAGTAAATAAAACTTCATTATTTTCTGGTAATTTAATTGATGAAGCAATTTTACGTTATTTAAGAAAACAAAGACATCTTCTTGTAGGTAGTAAAACTGCTGAATATATTAAAATGAAAATTGGTTCAGTCGAATTTACTCCTGAAAATAGATTATTAGAAGTAACAGGAAGAGATATTTTATCTTCTTTACCACATAATGTTAATATTTCCACTAATGAAGTAAAAAATTGTATTGCTCCTCTTACTGAATTATTAATTGATTCTATTAATGATGCTTTAGTATTAACCCCTCCAGAAATTGCTAGTGATATAACAGAAACTGGTATTGTAATTTCAGGAGGAACAGCTTTACTTGCTGGTATAAGAGAATATATTGAAAAAAGTATTAATATTGCGGTTAGACTTGCTCCTGATCCAGTTGCTTCTTGTTGTAATGGAATGAAGCAATACATGAAACTAATCAAGTAGTTTTTTCATTAAAGATTTAATTTTTTCTATATCTACTTTTAAAACTTTTCTATCGTAAGTAAATAAACCATTTGTTTCATCTTCAACATCACTAACTTGAGTGTATATTGCTCCCACTAGTTTATCTTTATTAGAAATAATTTGTTCAAGATATAATTGAATAAAAGCATCTTGAAATTCATTTTGTTTTTTAAAAAATTTATAACCATAATTATTTTTTAAATTAAAAATATGGTTTTCAACTTTATAACTATAACCACCAAATTCACTTAGTAAAACAGGTGAATTTTCTTTTGATAAATTAATCTTTTTAAAATAAATGTGTTTACTATTAAAATCTGATCTAGTTTGTTTAAACCAACCAGAAGTAGCATCATATAATCTTGTAGAATCATATTTTTTGAAAAAATCATACATTTTATCAGCTTCTTGTTGTCCCCATCCTTCATTAAAAATGGTATAAGCAATTACACAAGGATGATTAAATAAATACTTAACTAATTTTTTTCCATGCTCAATAAAACATTTTTGTTGATAGAAATTTACTTTATGATCTTTTAATGATTGAAAACCAATAGTGGGTAAAACGGTATCATGAATAAAACGATATTTACCATTATTAACAAAATCTTGCATAACTAGCATTCCATATTTATCACATAAATAATAAAAATAATCAATTTCCACTTTGATATGTTTTCTTAGTAAATTGAAGCCTAATTCTTTCATTGTTAAAATATCTTTTTCATAAGATTTATAACTTGAAACAGTAAAGATTCCTTCAGGATAATACCCTTGATCTAATAAACCATTTAAAAAGATTTTTTTCTTATTTAAGTAAACAAAATTATCTTTTAGTTCAATAGTTCTTAAAGCAAAATATGATTCAATTTTATCATGAGCAGAAGTAATAATTAATTTATATAAAAATGGATCTTCACATGACCATATATGAGGATTATCAAAATTAATTGTTAAATGTTCTTTATTAGAAGCAATTTTATATAATAATTTTTCATTTTCATATATTTCAATATGATAATCTTCATTACAACTAATATACAAATCAACAGAAGATAAGTTAGATACATATTTAAAACTACCAATATGTTTCTGATGATAACTTTCAATAAAAATTGGATAATAAATACCACTTACTTGAGTGTAAAACATTCCTTTAGGATTATTTGATTGTTTTCCATGAGGAAAAGCTAAATTAAGATTATCTTTAACAATAATAATTATTTCATTTTCTTCTTTTACGCACTTAGAAATATCAATTTGCATAGGTACACCAAAAAAAGTATATTCTCCAAGTAAAGTATTATTTAAATAAATAGTAAATTCTTGATCGATTCCTAAAATATTTAAAATTGTGTAATCTTTAATAAAATCTTTTTCTAAAGTAAATTTTTTTTGATAGATGATATATTCATTTTTCTTTAACGTTTTATTAACTCTTGAATTAATTGATTGAATTGGGTAAGGAACAAGTATTTGTCCTTGATAATTACGAGAATTTTTATTTTTAGAAATCTCATAATTCCATAAACCATTTAAAGAAAAATATGAATCTCTTTTAAATTGTTGACGAGGATATTCTTCTAAAGGAAAATTATTATTTTCTTGATATTCTTCAGTAAATAAATTATTAATTTTTCGCATGTTTTTTCTCCATAAATAAAAGTGGAATAATAACAAATAAACTAATAATAAATCCACCTAAAAAGATAAATTTAGAAACAACAAATTCCTCACTTTCAATAACTCCAAACATTGCTCCACCTCCACAGATGGCTGAGCCAATAAATGGACCAATTAGCATAGGAATTAAAACACTAGCAAAAATTCTTAAGCCTTGAAATAAACCTTCTTTATTTGGAGGAGTTAAATTTCTAATTTTACTATTAAAACAAGCAGTTGATGTTAAATAACCACTCATCATAAACAAACATCCACAGAACATTAAAGCTGGATTAGTAAAAAAACTTAATAAAATTAAACCTATCGCATAAACAATTAAAGAAGGAATTAAAGTCTTAATAAAACCAAATTTATCAATTAATTTACCATAGAAAATAGTTATAATACTAGCAATAATAATTGCTGGAGCCATAATTACTATATAACCATCAATACCTGATAAAAATGATACTTCTAAATTACTTTTTTGAAGATATAAAATATAATAAGGCATATAGACTTGTAAAGAAATTCCAAAAATCATAAAGGAAAGAAGGACAATATATAAAGCTTTATTTTCTTTAATAACACTTAATTTAAATCCATAAAAAATATTTTTAAAATAACTTTCGTTAGATTTTTCTTTTTTAACATCTTTAATAGTAAAGATTCCTAAAATACCACATAAAAGTACAATTGCACTGATAATGATAAAGACAATATTCCAAGTATCTTTTCCATCTTCTTGAATTTTTGCATAAGGTGAAAGTAAACCAAAAACAATTAAGATAGCAATTAAAGGCATACTAGAGTTGATTCCTTCAATTTTACCACGATTACTATCATTTGAAATATCAGTTAAATAAGCATTATAACAAGCATCATTAGCACTTGATCCAAAAAATGTCATTATACAATCAAGAATAATAATTAAACCTATACCTAAAGAAGGATTAGAAATAGTATTTTTATTTACAAAACAAAAACTAAGAATAACTAATGACCAAATAATATAGCCCACGACAATAAAAATTTTTCTTTTACCAATTTTATCAGATAATGCACCAATAAATAATGTTGATAAAGTGGCTACAATTGCTGAAGCAGCAACCATTAAAGCAATACTTGATGGATTAGAACAAAACTCATCGACAATATAAAGATTATAAAACATGTTTTCCATGCACCAAGCAATTTGACCCACCAAAGAAAAAATAATAATATTAAAATAATCGAGTTTTGTTAATTTTTTCATATTTACCTCACTTTGTATTTATCATAATAAACTTTTAATATACCTTTATAATTTTCTTTCCAAGGCTTATTTTTACCAATATAATGAATAATTTTTGTGTTTTTCTTAACCCATTTTAAATCAATTTTATCCTTTTCATCAATACAAGTTAAATTATGAAGAGTAATAGTACGATCTGATAAATTATAAATATATCGATCTAATAAAATGATTTTTTCACCATATAAACCTTGAATAACATCTTGATCAGGTAAAGTTAAAAGATATTTTTTTTGATTAATAAAATTAAATACTTCTTCTTTACTTTGATATTTTCTTAATGCATCTAAATTCATTAATAAAACACCAGTATTAATATATTCAGCATCTTTGGAAGTCCCATTTTTTATTTGATTTACTCTTTTTAAAAAGTTTTTAATATTTGTCGCACCTGCAAAATAATTATTTTTAAAATTTAAATGATATAATTTAGAAATATTTCCTTTAACAATAATATCTGGATCTAAATATAAAATTCTATCAAGTGAAGAAGGTAAATAAAAAGAGGCAAGAATTCGATAATACATTTCTTTCGGATATCTTTTTGAAATCGGAGCGTCTTTAAATTCTTCTTGAGGAATTTTAATTATAAAATATTTAAGTTTATTAGAAATATGATAAATATCAATATCTTTATAATTGATATCATTTGAAAAAATATAAATATCAAAATAATCATTATTATTATCAACAAGTGATTTTAACATTGAGATTAAATATGGTAAATAATTTTTATTTAAAGTTACTAAGATATTCATATTTAGATTATATGATAAAATTAATAAATATTAAAGGTTTAAATTTTATAGATAAATTATATTTAAAAGAATAGAATGTATTTGGTGATAATATGGATAAAGAAGAAATTTTAAAATTTTACGAAAAAACAATTAATGAACTAGATCCTATTTATAATGATTTAACTCGTTCAGGAAAATTAGATTTACAAGATAATAATTTTTATTTAGGAATATCATTTGTTAGCAAAATAATTGGTTTAAATTCTATATTTAGTGATGAATTTATTAAAGAATATAATTTAAAACCGGTTGTTGATTGGATTGATAAAAAAACAGTAATGATGCAAGCAAGTCATTATAGTGATAAAAATTTATTTTATGAATTCTTTAATGTTATTTTTCCTCAACTAAAATATCGCTTAAGTCAAATAAAATATTTTAATAGTTTATCTAGTGAAGAGAAAAAAAGATTAATTATTACTCCAAGTTATCAAGTATATTTATATAAATTATTAAAAAATTATTTAGAGCAAACTTCGACAGAAGAAATACAAAAAAAGATTTCTGAAATTCTTTCTATTATTAACTTATATAAAATTGTTGATGATAAAAACATTGTTTGTTTAGGTAGTAAAATTACTTATATGGATAGTTTGACAAACACGATTAATTATGGAAGAATTGTTTTATCTTCACATGGTGATTTATCAAGCCATAAATTACCTTTAAATAAATATAAAGAATTGATTTCTAAGAAAAAAGAAGATATTGTTATGCTTGATTATTCAACATCTTTCTTTATTAGAATTCTTGATATTGATAATAGTTCAGCTATTTAGCTTTTTCTTAAATAAGCAGATAATTTATTGATTGAATTATCTTTTCCAAAGACAAATAATATATCATTTGCTTTTAATTCATCATTACCTTTAGGAGTAACAATTTTATTGTCTCTTTTTATCATTAAAATATTTACATCAAATTGATTTCTAGCATTTAAATCAATTAATTTAATAGTTTTAAAATTATCTAAAAGTGGTAATTCAACAATACAATAATCTTTTTCAAGTTGAAAATAATCAATAAAATTTGGTGAAACAAGTTTACTAGCTAAATTTTTAGCGGCCAATTTTGTAGGTGAAATAATATCATTTATTCCAAGTTTATTTAAAATTGGAACAAATTTATCTTGGTCACATCTAACAGTAATATTTTTAATACCCAAATCTTTTAAAGTTACATAACTCATTATGATATCTTCTAAATTGTCACTAAAAGCAATAATTGCGTGATCAACATTTTGAACACCAATATTTTTTAAAGCAATTTCACTAGTGGAATCTGCTTGATAGACTTGTTCAATGATATTAGAAGCTTTATTTACCGCGTCTAAATCATTATCAATTCCAATAATTTCATTACCATAATTTGATAATTCTTCTAGTAATGTTAAACCAAATCTTCCTAAACCAATAACAACAAAACTTTTTTTCATAATATTCTCCTAACCTATAATAATATTTTCTTCTACATAGCCGACTTTATCTTTTGTTAAAATTTTACTTTCTTTTTGAAATAAAGAGATAAAAGTAATTGGACCAAGTCTTCCTACATACATTGCTAAACATAATATTAATTTACTGATTGTCTTTAATGAAGGAGTAATTCCATATGATAAACCAACAGTACCAAAACCAGAAATTACTTCAAATAAAATTTCTTGAAAAGAATAGCTTTCATTCAAAGAAATACAAATAGTTAAAATACAAATAAATGTAAAGGCAAAAGTAGTTAAAACAAATGCTTTAGTAATTTGTTCTTGAGAGATTTTTCTTTTAAAAGCAATACATTCATTTTTACCAGTTGCAAAACTTTTAAAACAAATTATTAAGGCGAATAAAGTTGATACTTTAATACCACCTGCTGTTGAAGATGGACCCGCGCCAATAAACATTAAAAACAAAGTTAAAATATAAGATGCAGTTGATAATTCGTTCATGTTAAAAATTGCAAATCCTGCAGTTCTAGTAGAAAACGCCATAAAAATACAATTAGTTAAAGAAATGTTAGGTGAAAATAGTTTATATAAAATTGAACTAACAATTAATAAAATAATTGTCGTGGTGATAATTACTTTTGAATGTAAAGTTAGTTTTTTAAATGATTTTTTATCAGTAACATCAAATATAACAATAAAACCTAACCCACCTAAAAAAATCATTAAGCAAGTAGAAAATAATAATAAATAATGATTAGAAAAACCAATTAATGATGAGCTTCCAAATAAATCAAATCCTGCATTATTAAATGATGAAATAGCATGAAATAAACTAAATCCTAATGCATCTAAAAATGGATATTTAAAAATAAAATATAAATCAATAAAATTCAAAATAAAGCCAATAAATTGAATACTTAACGCTAATAAAACAATTCTTTTTAATAATAAAACAATGCCACCTAATTTATCTTGATTTAAGGATTCTTTAATAATGTTACGTTGAGAAAAAGAAATTTTAAAACCAAATAGAATTGCAATAAACATCACAATACTAACAATACCAAGTCCTCCAACTTCAATTAATAAAGAAAAAATTATTCTTCCAAAAATAGTTAATGAATTACTTAAATCACTAACTGGAGAAAGACCAGTGACACATACTGCTGATGTTGATAAAAATAAGGCATTAATATAAGTTAATCCTTCATTTTGCTGAGAAATAGGAAGCATTAATAAAAATGAACCTAGAAATATTATTCCTAAGAAAGATAGTAAAATAATACTTAAAATTGATAAATGTTTTTTTAAAAATTTATTTTTCATCTTTTTCTCCAAGTACGCGGATTAAATAAGCAAATCATTGGGAATAATTCAAGACGTCCTGTAATCATTAAAAATGAGAGAACTAATTTTGAAAAATTCGAAAACATTTTAAAATTTCCATAAGGCCCAACTTTTCCTAATCCTGGTCCAATATTACTTATACAACTTAAAGAAGCAGTAAAGTTTGTAGCAAAATCATGTCCATCAATAGAAATAATTAAAGTTGATCCCATTAATAAAAAGATGTATAAACTAAAGAAAACAAGTGCATCGTTACTAGTTTCTTCATCAAGAATTTGTTCATCTTGTTTAATAATTTCAATACGATGAGGACTAATCATTATTTTGATTTTTCTAATGATATTTTTAAATAAAATATTGATTCTTTGAAGTTTTACTCCTCCACCAGTTGAGCCTGCACATGGACCTGTTAACATCAAAAAGACTAAGATACTTTTTGATAGAGATGGCCAATGAACTTCATAATCAGTTGTTCCATATCCAGTAGTTGAAATAATTGAAGAAACTTGAAAGAAAGCGGCTCTAAAAGCTTCTTCTGGAGAATAAATAGAAGCGCAATTAATTAATAAATTAATAAAAATAATCATAGTTGATAAAAAGACTAAAATTATATATAATCTTAATTCTTCATTTTTAAAAACATCTTTATATTTTTTTATTGCAATTAGATAGAAATTAGTAAAATTTATCCCAAATAAAAACATAAATATCGCTATAACATATTGTGAATACATTCCATATGAACTAATTCCAGCATTAGTAATAGAAAATCCTCCAGTTCCAGCTGTTCCTAAAGTTATACATAAAGAAGAAAATGCATCCATATTTTTGTCTGGACCTAACCATAATAATAAAAATAAGATAATTGTTAAGGTAATATATATTAAATATAAAATTCTAGCAGTTGTAGAAATTTTTGAAGTTAATTTACCTACTTGTGGACCTGGAGATTCTGCTCTTAAAATATGCATATTTGATCCATCTTTTGAATCTGGTAAAATTGCAAGAATAAAAACAATGACTCCCATTCCACCTATCCAATGGCTTAATGATCTCCATAATAAAATACTTTTAGATAATCCTTCAACATTATCCATAACAGAGGCTCCAGTAGTAGAAAAGCCTGAGCACATTTCAAAAAATGCATCAAAAAAGGAAGGATATTCTTTAGAAATAACTAATGGTAAACATCCAAATAAAGAAAGCATTATCCAAGAAAATGCCACAATTATTAATGATGATTTAGGTAATATTTTAGTGTTAGTAGCTTTTTTAATATTTAATAAAGAACCAATTAAAAATGTAGAAGAACTGCATATTAAAAAAACTAAAATAGTGTTATAAAAATTTTCTTTATAAATTAAGCCAATAATTAATGGTATAAGCATTAATACGCCTTCAATTTGTAAAATATTACCAATTTTATTAAAAATTAATTTAAAGTTCATTGTAAAATCTCACTTAAATCTTCTAATTGTTTATCGGTTGTAATAACAATAACACTATCATTAATTTCAAAATGATGATTACCACCAGGAAGAATAAAAGTATTATTACGAATAATACCGGCAATTAAAATATTCTTTTTTATTTTAATGTTTTTTAAAGGAATATTAATTTTAGAAAAACTTGCATTAACATTAAATTCAAGCGCTTCAACTTTTTGATTAACAAGTTTATAAAGTGTTTTAACATTACTACCACGATTATTTGCTTTGGCTCTAATATATGAAATAACTTGGTCAGCAATAATGTCTTTTGGTGAAAAAACACTTACTTTTGATAAACTCTCTAACATTTTATTTAAAACAGGATTATTAATTTTAGTAATTATTTTTTTTGCTTTATGCATTTGAGCAAACATTGAAATAATAATATTTTCTTCATCAATACCTGTTAAAGCCATAAATGCATCAATATCATCAAGTCCTTCATCTAAAAGTAAATCATGGTCACTTCCATCACCTTGAATAATATCAACATTTTTTAATGTTTCACTTAAGTTCTTACAAACATTTAAATCACGATCAATAATTTTAATTCTATAATTAGAGTTTTCTACAAGTTGGCAAAAATATAAAGAGATTTTGCCTCCTCCAATAATCATAATTGATTTTGGCTTTTCTAATTTGCTAGTTGCTTTATCAAAAAATTCAATTAAATCATTATGAGATGCCGCGACATGAATACGATCATTTGCTTTTAAAACAAAATCACCAACTGGGATATAGACTTCATTTTCTCTTTCAACAGCACAGACTAAAACTTTAAATTTATATTTAGCGGCTAAATCGATTAAAGAAATATTATCTAAAATAGAATTTGACTCAATTTTTAATTCGACAAGTTCCATTAAACCTTTTGCGAATGTTTCAATGTTTAAAGCAGAAGGTAAATTTAAATTGCTAGCAATAATTTTTGCAACTTCATATTCAGGATTAATTGTTAAAGATAAACCTAAATCATCTTTAATTAATTTTAAATGTTTAGAAAACTCAGGGTTTCTAACTCTAGCTATTGTATCTTTAGCACCTAATTTATGAGCAAAATAACAAGTTAAAAGGTTAATTTCATCGCTAGAAGTAACAGCACAAACTAAATCAGCATGTTGAATATCTGCCTCTTGTAAAATATCAATACTTGGTGCAGTACCACATATTCCAAGTACATCAAAAGTGTTAATTGCATTATTAACCTTTTCAATATTGCGATCAATAATTGTTATATCATGTCCTTCTTGACAAACATTTTTCATTATTGATTGACCAACTTTACCAGTTCCAATAATCACAATTTTCACGATGCTATTCTCCTAATATCAATGAATATTTTAACAAAATGATATATAAAAATAAAGATAAATTTTATATAATAAAATTGTCGGAGAAAATTATGAAAAACTTACTAGGAATTAATATAACAGAAAAAGAAAATCAAGAGATGCCAATTGATAGATTTTCTATAAAAAGCGCTTCATCAGCTTTAGTGGATGAAAAAAATAAATATTTAGAAAATCACAAAGTCGTTGGCCGTATTTTAGCAACAGAAAAGCCCTTAAAACCAGGACTTAGGGGCATAACACTGTTTGCACACGGACGCTTGGTAAATGCTCCTGAATTTTTCGGAGTTGGAGAATCTAGCCATGGTTATTCGTATTTAACAGGATGGCTCAATGTTGATTTTATTGATGAATTAGAAGAAGATGTCATCTCTACCGATAGGCAATCGTTAAGTTGGGATTTGCCAGTAACATCAGAATTACAAGTAAATCTCAAACAATTGTTATCGGCAATTGAAAGGGACTGGAGAAATAAACGAAAGATAGAAAGGCAAAAGCGAATTTCCAGTAAGGTGCAAATAGACATAAAGGATTGGTATGGGAAACTACCTTCTGATGTTAAATCAGGAGTAGAAAATATAGTGAATAATGTTGTAGAAAATTCGGAATTAGCTGATGATAAACAAACTGAAGTTGTCGGTATGCTTCATGCGCTTATACCTGAATATGCCAATTATCATTGGAGGCATATGCATTCAACTGTTAAAGATGCATCCTATGAAGATTATAAAAATGCAGATTTTTACAGGGCTGTAGAAGAGGCGATTAAACGCTATGAAACAACGGTACAAAAAGTCTCTGGATTAAAAACAGATGGACAAACATTAATGGGTGCTGTTTTTGGTAAAAATAATGCGAAATTATCTGTGACCTCGAAGTATAAGAGAATAGATGGAAGTGATTTTTCTGATAGTACTAAAGAAAATATAGAAGACGGACAAAAGTTTATGTCAATGGGGCTAATGGCAGGTGTTAGGAATCCATTGGCTCATGAAGAAAAAAAGGAATTAAAAACTACAAATTTATTCTCTGAAAAAGACTGTTTGGATATATTAAGTCTAATATCTCATTTATTCAGAAGATTGGATGAAAAGAAAAACGATCCATTATTATGTCTAAAATCTCTAGCAAAAACACAAAGCCAGAAATTTTAGTTAGGAAATATTTATTTGCTCATGGTTTTAGATTTCGCGTAAACGACAAACGATTACCAGGGAAACCGGATATACTGTTACCTAAATATAAATCCGTTATTTTTGTTAATGGATGTTTCTGGCATGGACATGAGAATTGTAAAGCTGCTACTCTTCCAAGTTCAAATGTTGATTATTGGAGAAATAAAATATCGTCAAATGTTGAACGAGATAAAAAACAGCAAATGCAATTAGAACAAATGGGATATAAAGTGTTTGTTATATGGCAATGTCAATTAAATTCAAAAGAGCAAGAAAATACTCTGCAAAATTTAGTAGAAGAATTAACAGTTAAAGATTGTATATCCCCCCAATAATAGATAATTTTGTAGTGTAAAGAGTTATTTGATAGTTATACACGGCAAATCACAGAATTTCGCTTGATTTCCAAATCGTTACCACTGCTTATCGAATACTCCGTTAAATGTTTATTCTTCAAACGATTGTGCCAAACCGTTGAAAATCTAAAATAATAAAACATGGTCTAGAGAAATAATTAGGCCGGGCCTAAACACAAAATCAAGGAGACAAGGCGAAAGTCTTGCCTTTCACATGCTTTTTACCCGTACATTTGTCGGGACAAAAAAGAGACCGACTCATGGAAAACAAGAAATTCGCCGTCCTGATCGACGCTGACAATATTTCGCGGACAAAGATCCGCTATATCCTCGATGAAGT
>OLIW01000567.1_pt1 | contig 40677 bp, 50 predicted proteins | sample 1601321 | NCBI WGS metagenome assembly OLIW01 (sample SAMEA2452114, study PRJEB22498) | human gut metagenome
CAAGTACTACTATGTTAAAGTAAAAAAGTCAGTTGCTGGAAATGCAAACTTCTATTTTTTTGTTAATGAAAAAAGATTTTTATTAGCTTTATTCACAAGTTGTTACTGTTTTTATATAATATAATAAATAATATACTAAGTATATTAAATTAATATTGTATTTTTTTTTATTTTTGTGTATAATTTCTTTGTTAGAGTGTTACTCTAAAATTAAGGGGGTAAATTAATGCAGGAAAATCTTTTTAAATTAAATAACTTAGATAATTGTAAACATATACATATGGTAGGTATTGGTGGTATTAGTATGAGCGGGATTGCCGAAATTTTGCATAATTGGGGGTTTACTGTAACTGGATATGATATGTGTTCTTCCGAAATTACAGATAAACTAATAAAAAACGGTATAAAAGTTACTACTGATCATTCTTTAAGTGATGTCAACACTGCTGACCTTGTTGTATATACTGCTGCTGCAAAGCTAGATGATCCTGAATTAGTTGAAGCTAGAAATTTAGGTATTCCTATTGTAGAAAGATGCGATTTTGTTGGGTATTTAACAAGAGTGTATAAAGACACTATTGGAATTTCTGGCACACATGGAAAAACAACAACAACTTCAATGATTTCTTTATGTTTTTTAGAAGCTGGTCTTGACCCAACAATTCAAGTTGGAGCTATTTTAAACGATATTGGCGGAAATTATAGAGTTGGAAAAAGTTCATATTTTATATTAGAAGCTTGCGAATATGTAGAAAGTTTTCTAAAATTTAGTCCTAAATCAGAGGTTATTTTAAATATTGACAATGACCATTTAGATTATTTTAAAAATTTTGAAAATATTAAAAATGCATTTATAAAATATGTAAAAATCTTATCTAAAGATGGACTATTAGTAGTAAATGGCGATGATTCTAATTGTTTGGATTTAATTCCTTATGCAAAATCAAAAGTTATTACTTATGGAATTACTAACAAAAACACAAACTTTTTTGCTACAAACATTACTTTTAATAAAGATGGGTTCGCTTCTTTTGATGTTTATTCAAATAATAAATTTTATGAAAGAATATCTTTAAATGTACCTGGTATGCATAATGTATTGAACTCATTGGCTACAATTGCTTTGTGTAATGAATATGGTATATCAAGTAATATAATTAAAAATACATTAAATAAATTTACTGGCGCTCATAGAAGGTTTGAATTAATTGGAAAATACAATACTTGCGATGTTTACGATGATTATGGACATCATCCTACAGAAATAGTTGCAACAGCTAAAGCATTGATGAATAAAAAATACAATCAATCTTGGGTTGTTTTTCAGCCACATACTTATAGCAGAACTAAAAATCTATTAGATGATTTTGCAAAAGCTTTATTAAATTTTGATCACATTATTGTAACAGATATTTATGCAGCAAGGGAATCTAATACATTTAATATTTCCTCTTTAGATTTAGTTAATCGTATTAATACATTTAATAATAAAGCAATATATATAAAAGATTTTGAAGAAATTGCAAATTATATTCGCAATAATGTAAATAGTAATGACATTATTTTAACCTTAGGTGCTGGTACAATTGATAAAGTCGGAAAAATGATAATTAAATGAGTGCATATTGGCACTCATTTAATTTTTTACACTTCTCTTGATTGCTTTATCATAATATCTGCAAATACCCCATAGCCTACTGTTGGATCATTTACTAATACATGTGTTACAGCACCAACAAATTTCCCGTTTTGAATAATAGGGCTTCCACTCATTCCGTTGTATAATCCCTCCTGTTATTTCTATTAATTTTGGATCTGTTACTCTAATTTGCATACTTTTATTATTCTCGTTATTACTTGTAAATACTTTTTCTATCTCGATTTCAAATTCTTCTTTTTTGTTATTTTCTAAACTGCATATAATTTTTGCCTTCCCTGTTTTTATTTCTTCTCGTGTAGCTACTTCTATTGCATTTTCATTATTAATATCTAATAATGTAATATCATTTAACTTACCATAAATACCAAAATTAGTGTTTTTTGTAATTTGGCCAACAGCTTTTCCTAAACTAATATTGCCTTTTATTTCCCCGGGGTTTCCTCTTTCTCCTTTTTGAATACTAGCAATCTCTGCTGTTACAATTTCTCCATTTGAAATAGTAATTAATTTTCCTGTGTCAATATCTTGAATACCATGACCTAATGCAGCAAAATTTTGTGTTGATGGTTCATAATAGGTAATTGTTCCAACTCCTGCTGCTGCATCTCTTACCCATAAACCCAGCTTGTATTCATTTTGGTTATCCTTGCTAGGTTGAATTATTGTTGTTTTTACTTCTTCATTGCTTAAATATTCTATTACTACATCTTTGCCATTACTTGTATTAATTGCTTCTATTAATTCGGCTGTAGAATGAATTTCTTTTTGGTTAACAGAAATAATTGTATCTCCTTCTTTTATTCCAGAGTTTTGGTATGGCTGCTTACCAGAAATTTCACTCATTCCAACAACTAATATTCCCTTAGTATAAAGTTTTAGCCCAATTGTTCCACCAATAGGTACTACTTTAGTTTTTGGTATTACATTAACTGTCATATCTTTTAGAGAAATAGAATTAAATAAGTTTAATTCTAAATTTATTTTCCCAGTCTTTTCCTCTAAAGCTTGGTCTATATTGCTCGATGTCTGCATAATTGTGCTATTATCTTTTTTCTTAATAGAAAGTCCTAAAATAGTTTTAAAATTGATTTTTTCACCCTCAAATAAAATTATATTAGATGGTATACACTCAATATTACAAATATAAATATATACAATTAAAAAAATGATTATGATAATTGTTTTTATAAATTTGCTCATATAAATCTCCTATATTTATCATAACCATTTTTCTAATTTTTAATCTTTTAAAATTTTCTTTGCTATTTTTTGGCAGTTTTTAAAAATTTGTTGTTCATTTATTCCAATTATTTTTTTATCCTCCATTACTATTTTCCCATTAATAATCGTAGTATTAACATTATTTCCTTTTACATTATACACTATATTAGAAATAATATCATTAATTGGTTGATTTATTTCGTTTTCTAAATCTAAAATTATTATATCTGCTGTTTTGCCTATTTCTATACAACCTATTTTTTCTTCAAGTCCAACTGCTTTTGAGCCATTTATTGTCGCCATTTTTAAAACTTGGTATGCATCTATAATTTCTGGATTTTCTTGGTATCCTTGTTGTAGTAAACATGCATACTTCATAGTTTCAAACATGTCTAAATTACATCCACTTCCTTGTCCATCTGTTCCTAATGCAATATTAATTCCATGTTTTAGCATCTGGCTAATTGGTGCAATTCCGCAGCCTAGTTTTAAATTACTAATAGGACAATGTATTACACTAGAATTTGTTTCTTTAATAGCTTCTATTTCTTTTGAAGTTAGTTTTACACAATGTGCCAAAGTATTTTTTGTTTCAGAAAAATATTTTATAAGCAATTCTGCTGGCATTAATTTATGCATTTTTTTAATATCTTCTACTTCTGATGTATTTTCGCAAAAATGCATATGAACTGTAACATTATTTCGTTTTGCAATTTCAGTTGCTTGCTCTATGGCTTTATTCGATGCTGTATATAGTCCATGGATTCCTACATTTATAGTTATATTTGAATATTTATTCTGGTAGCAAAATAGTTCTTCTAATTCTTTTTTCCTTTGTTCTAATTCATTGTCTGTGTCCATAATTACTCTGGTTACTTGCATTCTAAGTCCGGTATCTAATCCTGCTTTAATAATACTTTCTGTTTTAAAATAGTGGTCTTGTACAGTAGTAGTTCCCGTTTTAATTGCTTCAATACACGATAACATTGTTGCATTATATATATCATTTTTAGTTAGTTTTTCTTCTGCAGGCCAGATTTTTTTCTTTAGCCAATTTTGCAGTGTGTATCCTTCTAGAGTATCTCTAAAAATGCTCATTGGCAAATGAGTATGAACATTAATTAAACCTGGCATTACTACTTTTCCGTGTAGCTTCAATTTCTTTATCTACTTTTTCTGTTATATCTTTTTCAATTTTTATTATTTTATTATCTTTTATTAAAATATCTATATTAAATAATATTTTGTCCATTTTATTAGACATTGAAATTAAATTAGCATTTTTTATTAAAATTTTCATTTTTTAAATCCTTATTTTATTAATAATGTAACATATTTCTTTCTCTTGCTAGAGCATTATTTAATGCTTGTATTTTTGTATCTGTTAAATTTGTTTCTTTGTCATAGTTACGGTTTACGATGCAATTATAGCAAGGTAAATTTGTATGTTTATAGTAATATAGCATTTCTTCGTTTGATATTTCTAATGAACTAGCTTCAAAATCCACTTTTCTATATCCAACTATATTTGTTCCAGTTAAGCGTGGGCAATCAATCATATGATATTGTGCATTTCCCTCATCTAAGTTTATAAAACATAAGTTATCTTTTGTTGAATAATCTGTATTTTCTGTGTTAGCAACCGTTACATAATTATTATATATTTTAAATCCTGTTGGAAGTCCTTGCATAAATGCTGTAACAGAAATGTTTGTTGCAATTCTCTCCCACTCTTCATCTGTTAGAATAGGCACTTTAAAATTGTAGTCAATATTAAGTGCAGTTGAATGTCTATTGTAATTTGCAATAGATGTTCTTAGTTCCTCTTGAATAATAACTTTAATTACATCTCTTTTATGCATACTAAAAATAGAATATTCATCTTCGAACCTATTGTCTTGTGCATCAAATATAAAAATTGGTTTTGTGCTTCCTGTGTGTATTCCATATTTATTTGCAATTTCTGTATAATCTTTTCCAGCAATTATAATATCTTGTATTGTTATATTATATAATTTTTCCTTTACCCAATTTGTAAATTCTCTTGCACTAGATTCATACTGGTTTGCGTTTGTATCTAAAAGGTCTAAATCTTCTCCTGTATATACTTTTTGTCCTTTCCTATATACAAACCATTTATCTAATATTGGTTCATAATATCTTTTTTCTCCTCCAGTATAAACATAATTATATTCTTCTAATCTACCATCTATTAATAAGTTTTCTTTTAGACTTTCTTCTGTAGTTAATGTTTCATCTTCTATTAAATAGCCTGAACGATTAACATATTCACCACCAACTGTTCCAATAATTGTTATATAATTGTCTAATGTATAGCTTACAACAATATCTGTAGTTCCTTTTTTATACCTAGCTGAATATGTAATATATGGTTTTAACATATGATCATATTCACTTGTTTTTTCATTATAGGTTGGTGAGTATATATAAAATCCATCATATAGTGTATAAATAAGTGCAGGAATATATGGTTTTACATAATTTTCTCCATATCCACCTATTCCTAAGGCAGTTGTTAGGCTTGTTATAAATGCTTGGTTTGAAGCTTCAATATCTCTTTTGCTAGAAGCTTCGTGAATAGAAAAAGCATTATTTCTTGTATTAATATTATAAGCTTTAACTGCATCATATACTGCTTCTGTTAGTTTGGCATCATAGTATGCTTGTAATTTAATTGTATCAATTTGCATATTATTGTAAGCAGACAAAACCAATATAATTGGCATAATGATAATTATAAATATAATAGTTAAATTTTGTAGTTTCATTTTTGCCTCCATTTAAATAAATAGCAAAATTTTATTTTTAGTTAGTATTTTTATTCTTAATTAGATAAAAAAGAGCGTTTTTGTTACGCCCCCATTTATGTTATTTTATATATTTCTTATTTACCATTAGCAGTAACCATTGCCGAGTCTTGACCTGCAATTTGATAAGATGTATTTCCTGTTACAGCATAGAAAAAATTCTTTAGCATTTGGGAAATTGTTGTATTTGTATTTTTTGCTGTTACAGAAATAATATCTCCTTCTTTTAAAATGTATTTTCCTTTTGAATTGAGTATGTCTTCCATTTGAGAAGTATACACAGAATAGTATACGTTTTCACCAATTTTACTAGAAGATGCTTGACCTACTTTACTACTTAAATTTTCATCTAGTATTTTTAATTCTACTTCTACATCAAATGTATTTCCTGTAGCATTTAGTGTTTGCAAATAGTCACTATATGCACTTTGTGTAACTACTCCGAGCTGCTCTTACATTATCTACAAATTCGCTTGTGGCTGATTGCACGCTTAGGCTTGCTACATCATCTGTTCTTTCAGATAACGCCATCATTGGAAATACAAACATCAATGTTGCTGCTAAAAATATTGCAATTACTGTTATTAATGTTTCACTCATCTTCTAATCCTCCTTTTAATTTATTAGTTGGTATGTTATTCTTATTTTAGTATTTGTATTAACAGCTTCAAATGTTTCTCCTGTTTCTGTTTCGTATACATCTCCTCTATATAGTTCTTCACTATATGTCTCTAGAAATGTTCTATCCTGGTATTTTTCTACTAGTTTTTTCATTTCTTCTTCTAGTCTTTGTCTACTTTGTAAGGGTGTTCTATTAGCCTCTTGGTCTTCTAGTATGTCAAATACTACAATTGTTTCTCCATTTTCCTTTTTTATTTCTACACTATAGTTTTCATTATAGTCAATGTATCTTGCAACTAAAGGTAAAATTGTTTCTATTCCTACTATTTTAGTTTTACCCTCGCTTTCTTCTAAGTATTCTTCAAAGTTAGTGTTATCTGTTAGTTGCATTATAAATTCAGAAGTTGCTTGGGCTTGTGAAAACACAGTAAATGCAATTGTAATAGCTATTACAAATACAATTACTGCAAAAGCTGTTTTTAAAGCATCCACCATATTTTCCATAATTGCCTCCTAAAATTGAAAGTTATTTATATGTTATTTTTGACACAAGTCCATTATTACCATATTCAATTTTTACTGTATAGGTTTTTCCATCTACAATTGCTGAACGTAATGCTGATAAATCTGCTGATGAACTTTTTTCATTTACTGTTACCACAAGACCATCTTCATTTTGTGCATTACTAGTAATAACAGTTGAAATTAGAGTTTTTATATTAGATCCTCTTTGGCTTCCTTCGTAATTTTCAAATTTACCATTAAACATATTTTTTGACATTTCATCCATTCTATCACCAGCATCAGTAACAGGTTTGATAGCTGAATTGTAAATCATCATTCCTATTCCTATTAGTAAAATTGAAATTAGTATAGCTCCTGCTATAATTAGGGCTTTTGAAGCATTCTCCATAATTAAATATCCTCCTTAGTATTATTTTTTATTTTGTTGATTCTTTATAGAATCAAAATTTAATGACTATTCTTTAGTTTGTATAAAGTGAATATTGCTAATTCTACCTGTTAGTTTATGATATTGAACAATGTCTGATTGAAACCTGCTAGAATTAAATAATTCTATAAAACGCTCTACGTCATTGTTAAAAATGGTTTCCATGTCGTATGTTAAATCATTAGCTAACATTTGGATAGTAATTTTTATACTAAATTTATCGTCTGGAATGTATTTTCCGTTTTCATCTTTTAAAACTTTATATTTTTCGTTATTATCAACTGCTTTGTTTATTAAAGTTGCTAAATCTGTTCCATAAATTTCGTTTCCGAATGTATTGTTCATATTGTACATTTATTTGTTGTAATTGTTTATTTTGTGCTTGAACATTCATTAAGTAAATACATAAAATTGCTATTACAATAATAAATATTGCTAGTCCAATTATTAATACTTTTTTCATTATTGTAACCCTTTCTTTTATTATAATTGTTTTTTTTACAATATGCAACTATTTTCTATTACTTTTTTATATATAGTTATTAATTGTTTATGGTTATTTCTGATAGTCTTCTTTTTACTTGTCCATTGAAGTCAACACATCCTTTAGGGTATATAATATCTAATGTGTTATAGTTTACAATATATATTTCATCATCTTTTAGTTTTATTCCTTCTAAACCAATATTGTTTAGTATTTCTTGATTATAAATATAAAAGTTTTCATCTTCTAGTTCTTCTTCTGTTAATGCTTCTCCTGCTATTTCGTATTTGTTTGGTACATCTTTTAATTTTTCTCCAATAAATCTTGTTTTATCACCATCAAAATTTGTTTTTTCACTAATTACTTTTACTTTAGTTTGTATTAACTTCATATTTGTAAATATTAACTGGAATTCAGAATTTTCTACTATATTGTTAAAATAACCTACTGAAATTGCAAGTATTGACATAATTGCAATTGTTATAATTAAAATTATTAAACTTATACCTTTTTTTTCTTTCATTATTCATTTACTCCACTTTAATAAGCAATTTCTGATAGTCCACAGTTCCTGCAACGTTTTCTAACTACACTTCCGGTAGGATAAATATGTCCAGCTATGACCAGTTTTTCCTATTGTTTGTGATTCAGTATAGCCACATCTGCTACAGCTTCTCGTTCTTCTTCCATTTCTTGTACATGTTGCCCTTACTGCTGTTCTCCAGCTTCCCATTGAATGTCCTAAAGCTCCAATAGTACCAGTTTCGTAATATCCACAGTTCCTTGTACAATCTCTTCTATTTGTTCCTGAACTAGTACATGTTGCACCCCTTGCTGTATACCAATTTCCCATTGAATGTCCTAAAGGATTTCCTGTTGTTTTTCTACAATAAGAGCATGTTTGTGGAATTGTACAAGTAGCTGCTACCCATTTATGTGCATCTGGTCTTGCTACATTTTTTCTTTCATTTTGGCTACATAATGAACATAGTCTTTCTTGTATTTCGTTCATAACGCATGTTCCTGCCCTTATAATTTGCCAATCTTTCCATACATGGTTTCCGCGTTCTTCGCTAAAACATCTTTGGCATGTTCTTTTGTGTGTTTGGCCATTTATTGTTATCCAGTTTCCCCATTCATGTGCTTTAGTTTCAACATTAGAACATTTTTGGCAATTCCTAGAGTGTGTTCCATTTCCATTGTCCCTATATGCTGTATAATCATGTGGCTCATCTCTTGTTGAAGCACATATTGAACATGTTTTTTTATGTGTGTTGCCATTATCTGTATAGTCCTTCCATGGGTGAAGTTGTGTTTGAATTTGCTGGCATTTTCTACATGTTCTTTGATGATTTGTGTCATCTAAATAACTCCATTCAGTCCATACGTGGTAGCAAGTTGTTGCTATTTCTTCATCTATTGGTAACGCTCCTCCTGTACTTCTCCACGACATTTTACTAATTCTTCCATTATTATCGTTATATTCTACAGATATAAACTTGTATTTGGGGTCATTATCTACTCCCGCTTGCTCCATAATAACTGCTTTCCAGTCTTGGCTTACATTAAGAGTATCTATTATTTTGTTATCTATAATTACTTGTATTTGGTTTTCATCAACCCCTACATTTTTTGTATTGTTTTCTTTTACTAAGTTAATTATGCTTACCATTTCTTGTGGTGTTAAATCTTTTGCATAAATTAAAAATTTATTATTTAGTTTGTTTAGTTCATCTTGTGACAATTTATCAGAATAGCTACTAGATAATATAGAAGCATTGTTAAATATGTATACTCCCAATGAAATAATTAATATTGCAATTAAAATTCCACCTGCTATAATTAATGCTTTTGATGCATTTTCCATTTTTTAAATTGTCACCCCCCTTTTTATTTATAAAGATAGATTTTTTGTCCGCATTATTAGTTAAATATTTCACTAGATAAATATTCTTGAAAAACAATTTTATTTACTTTACCTGTTTTTTCATTATATAGTAAATTTGAGCATCTAAAATATAATGTTTTAAAATTTTTTACTGCATTTTCATCTGCAATAATAGCTGTAATTATATTTCCAGATGTTTCTTCTGTATGTTGTCCTTTTTTTAAAAGGATTTGGTTATTTGAGTCTGTTAAGTCTTGTTTTAGGTTTATTTCCCAACTAATTTGAAGCTCTTCTGTTCCAGAATTTTTGATATTATTATTTCTTATTTTATTAATTACAGAAATAATATCCGTTCCTCTTAATGCTTGTCTTTGATAAGACTCATATTCTTGGTTAAATGCTTTAATTCTTTCTAGTTCTCTTTCTTCTTCTCCTTGGTTAATAAAGTTACCACTTAACCTCCAAATATAAACACCAAGTGAAATAATCAAAATTGCTATTAAAATTCCTCCTGCTATTACTAATGCTTTTGCTGCATTATCCATTATTATCTCCCTTCAAGTTTTGTTACATCATGCTAGACATCGTTGAAAATGCATTTGTCATATTTAATAATCCTATTACTACTAAAGGTACAATTAAATATCCAACAAACATACAAACCATTGGTGTAAATCCTATTGCTTTTCCTATAATACCTTTTTTAGAAATTAGTCTATCATTTGATTCTTTTCTTTTTTCTTGGTAATAAGCTCTTTCTGTGTCTAATTCATCAAATGCGTCTTGAATTGGTATCTTTTCAACAGCTGCTTGCATACTTTTAATAATACGAATAAAAGGTACATAAGATACATCTTCTTTTAATTCTTCTAAAGCTTCCCAACCACCACTTTCAAAATTGTTTACACATTTTGTAATTGGCTCTTTAAATATATTAGAATATCTTTCTAACCATTCTAATATTATTTCAACATTCATTCTTTCTATTTTCATTAGCATTAAAATAATTGTTTGAAATTGCATTACTTCATTTTCCATTTCTAATGCTCTCATCTTTTTTTGGAACATTAATATCCATACTGGGGTTTGGTACGCAATAACAGAAAATAAAATTGCTAGTAATAGTTCAAACCACTGCATATTTTCTGCTTGTATTACTTGTAATTTTTCATATATTCTTTGGGTTGCTATTTCTATTTCTTCTTCTGTTGCCTCTTCATAGTAACTAGAATTTGCAATAGCTCGTGACAATTGTGCTTCTGTAATTCCTACAGAGTTTCTAAATCTATCTAAAAAGTAATTGTCTTGTTCTGTTAGTTCCATTGCTTTTCTTTCGTCAGAACTACTCATCTCACCTAAAATGTTGTTTTCTGTTGTTGGAGTTGTATATATGTAGTCCACAGCTATTTTATGTAGCTGATTAAAAAATACTAATGATACTAAAAAAGTAATTATACATAAAAGTATTCTATTAATATATAGCCATTGTATTTTTTGTTTTGATGCTGATTCTTTTAACAAGTTTCTTATTTTTATGTCTTCTTTTGTTCCTTGTTTTGGTAAAAAAATGTCAATTATTTTTTTACCTATATAAGTATTATATATTTTTTGTTGCCATGGGTTCTGTGCATTTCCGTGTTGATTTACCGAGTTCCATTATCCTTTAGTTTTCTAATTAAAACATAGCAAATAAATGTAATAAGAATAATTAGTACTTGGACAATTAAACCTCCTTTTCCATTATAAAAACTATCTGTAAAAGAAAATTGAGATGTTGCCCATGATTTAATCATACCTAATGCTAAAACTGGTACTGCTGCAATAACAGATAAGCTTTGAAATACATAATCCAATTTATCTCTTTTTAAAATTTCTAATTGCATTTCTTGTGTAATATTATTAACATTTTTTAAATATAAAGAGCCTTTATCAACAGTTCTATCTCCAAATTCTTTTGTTAAATAGGAAATTCCTGCAAATTCTTTTAAATAGCTGTTAGGAGCAATGTCATAATATTTTTCTAATTCTGATTCTGGGTCATCAGAAATTAATATTTCATAAATTTTTTCTGCTTGCCTACTAACTTCTAGTTCATCATTTTGGGCAACTTCATAAATAGCTTCTTCTACCATGTTATATTCATGGTATGCATGTCTCATTGAAGTAAAAAAGTTTAGTTGTTGTCTTAGTAGTTTGTTTTCAACTTTGTCCACTAGTCCCTCTATAATGGTTTCTATTAATAAAACCTCAAATAGTAATAAAATACTCAATAGTAATATGTCATTACTTGTAATTAAAATAATTAAAAGAGTAAATGGAATAATTATTAATAAGGCTCTAAATATAATTTTAGCTGTTTGTTTTCTAGTTAAGTATTCATCATCTATATTTATTATTTCAATTCTTCTTCTTAGTTTTTTTGTATATCGTTTTATAACAGGTATTTTTAAAAATATAATATATAATTTCTGATATAAAATATCTGTTGAAAATTTCTTTTCAGATGTACCTTCTCTTAATTGTCTAATATATCTATTTTCTTTTTTATTAGCATTTTTGTTAATAATGAGATATGCAACTACTACTGCCAAAAACAGCCCACCTGCTACCATCATTAAATATATAATTCCTTGTTCTGACATGTAAGTTACACCTCCATTTTTTTATTCTTTCTTTTTTCTTCCTCTTTTAGTTGTTGTTTGTACTTCTTCTATAATTCTATTTGATTTTATTTTTTGTTTTCCCCAGTTTTCTTCTACGAATTTATCAAATTCTTCTACATCTACATCATCCATATTGTTTCTCATTTCGTTAATGTTGTAGTCTGTAATTTTATTAGTAATTACATATTGTCCATCAATAAATTCTAGAATATTTCTATATTGATACAATTCCTTATTTGTAGTTTTAGTAAAGTAATGTGTGGCATTGTCCATAAATTTTTCAATTTTTCCCTCTAGTGTTTTTTCTTTTCTGTGGTCAAAGGTATATTCATTTTTTTCTTCTACTGGTATACATTCTGTAATTCTCTCAATATATCTTCTTCCTTTAAAGTCTTTCACTAAGTGAACATTAAAGTTTAATACTTGTACTACTTGCTCTTCTGCTGTTTTTTCGTTTGTAAATACTCCTGTTCTTAACATAGAGTTTCTTAATGCTGTTACTAAGTTAGGAAATGTTTTAGCATGGTGTGTAAATAATGTAAATTTTGATGCTACTTGGGCAGCTTGTATCATCCAAGATGCTACGGGGTCTGTTGCAACCTCTCCGAATAATATTTACAGAACCATCTGTTTTCTTTTGAACATCTAGTCCTTCTTGTCCCGAAATTGTGTCTGTTTCTCGGAATGTTAAAATATTTCTGGTTGGGTATATTTTTCTTAAATGAAGTTCAAATGCTGTTTCTTGAACCCTTATGTTCATGGTTTCATAAATGTTTTCAATCATTGCCATTAACATAGTAGTTTTTCCACAGCCTTGTTCACCTGTTACAGCAATAATTCTTGCTCCCTTTACTAAAAATTTTATTAGATTAATAGCTTTTTCGCTACCAGGTAAATCAATTAATTGTTCTAGTGTTGCCCTCTTAACATCAAACTTTCTTACAAAAAATGCCCAAGTTTCTGAAAAGCTTGGTCTTACTACTACAACACGAGAACCATCTTTCATTTCATTTATTTTATATCCATTTGTATCTGATAACTGTCCTGGATTATTGTATTTATATATATTTTGACATACTCTTTTTAATTCGCTTTCTGTTCCAAAAGATAAAAAATCTAATCGAATAGATTTACCTTGGAAGAAAATCCAAATGCTATCACATGCTCTTGGTACTTTGTGCTCTAATACTTGTCCTAAATAATCACTATCGGTCTGTGCTACTTGACTTAAAAAACTTTCTGGTAATCCAGATACACCTCCAGACACGCCATCTATGTTCATATCTCTTATTTCATCAATACTACTATAGCCTTTATAGTGTTGGTATATTCTCTGAACTACAATTTTTAATTTATCTGAAAAGCCTAATAGAATTTTTTCTTCTTCATAAATATGGTTTATTTCTTCTTTTGTAATTACATAGCAAGGTTTTGCTTCCCCAGAAATATATTTTAAAACTGCTAAATCATATTTTCTAATTAATTCTGTTAGTGCTTCATATCCAAAGTCTTGTTGATAGCGGTAAAGCAATATATCGAATTTATCTGCCGGAGTCAATAATGATGGTATATCAAAAGGAATAGCTCTTGATATGTTTGTTTCATCAACACCATATTCTTTTTCTAATAAATCGTAGATTAGTTCCTTTACATATTTCTTGTCATTAACATCTCCATATGTACAGCCTTTTAACGCTCTTTTTAGTTCATATTTTTTATTTTTTCTTCTTTTTAATTCCTCTTCAGAAAGACCAATATCGTATAGGTTTATTTTTGTAATTTCGTCTAATCTTCTTTTAACGTAATCTGTCATCTTTTCTAATGTGTATGTTTTGTCGTCTAGTTCAACAATTTCTTCTACTTCTTGGTTTTTCTTTTTGTTTAGGAAATATAAAACTAATCCCGCTGATATAATTAATACTACTATCATGAGTATTACATTCATAATATCCATATCTTAGGGTTCTCCTCTCCTGTTACTATATGCTCATTTTTAGTTCTTGTAATTTGTATAAAATCTTACTAGAAACTTTTTTAATTTCACTAATAAAAATAGCATTTCTATCGTTTTCATCTATTTTTCTAAATCTTAAGAAAAAGTCTGCAACTTTTCCTTCATTAGCTGCTTCAAAAAATAATGTGCTATATGGTACTGTATAAACTTCTTTTTCTCCTATGTATCTTGCTATGTTTTTGCTATTGTATTTTGAATATCTGTCATATCTTCCAACAAGTAATAATGTATTTTTTCTTTGTTTTAAAAATCCATCTTTTTTTAATTCAATGTAGTCATTAATTAGTCTTAATCTTTGTGTTATATTTACCATAATTAAATCAGATAATCTTAGAATTTCGTTTGTTGTTTCATCATCTAAACCTTTATTTACATCTACAAATATTAGGTCATAATATTGATTTGCCGCTCTTATAATATCTGCATAAACTGGTTTTAATCTTTTATAGTCTTCATAGTCTTCGCTTTTTATTCCAGGTAATACTTCTAGTCTATTTTTAAAAATAATTTTAGTATAGTTTGTAATAATTTCAGGTGAAGCTTTATTACTAATTATTGCTTTAGCTAACCCTTCTATTCCATTGTCTAGTCCTGTCATTTTTTCCTCACCGAATTTTACCAGTTTCCCAAAAGCAAGCTTCTAAAGTAGTATCTTTAAAATTTGTAGATAATACTAAAATTCTTGCATTGTGTTCCATTGCCATATAAGTGGCAATGGCTGAAAGTGATAAGGTTTTAGCTGTTTCTTCTTTTCCGTTGCTCCAAAAAGTTATAACTGACATTCTTATACTCCTTTTTCTATACTTTTCATGATTTTCCTTAGTTCGTTTGTACTAATATTTCCAATAATTTGTTCTACCATAAACAAAATGCTTTCTTTATATTGGCTACTTAGATTTCTGAATTTTATTTTAGAAACTCTTTGATTTTCTATAATAGCGCTCTTATCCCCAATTTCAAATGGAAAATATATTTTAATGTCACTCCATGTTATTTTATATTCCTTTGATAAATAGTTAAGATAGTCATCTTCTTCATTTGTCATATATTTTGAAAATAGTACTTTGGTCATTTTTATTTCTTCTCTTAATCCGCTTAATATTTCTAATCCTTTTTTTAGTGAAAAAAGATCAAAAGAAGTAACAAAGTAGTTTATATAAGCATCTTCCATTCTAAATGCGCTAAACACATTGCTAGAATCTGTATCGATTAATGCAATATCATATTCTAATTCTTCTGTCTCTCCTAGCCCCAAGTATTGCTCCATTGCATCAAAATTTTTAAATCCAACTGCTACATCAAATTCTTCAAATTCTGTTATATAGCTAGTAGTAGGGTTAATAACAGGAACAACATATTTTGCTTTTTGGTTAATCGTAGAATCTATAACAACTGTTTTTATTCCAAGTGCTGTTAATATTTTAGCAATATGTAATAGCATGTCTGTTTTGTCATATGCTCCTATAAATCCAATTTTTTTCATTTATTCCTCCTATGAATTTTCAAAGATTAGTTCTAGTTTATGGGCTAACAGTTCCAGACAATCCTTCTAAATATTCTAATCTTTCTTGTTGTCTTTTTTCATTTTCCTCTTGTATCTTTGCTTCAACATTAGAATTTGCATCTGCTTGATGATCGTTTAATTCATTTTGAATTACATCATTTCTTTGGCTTGTGTACCTATTTAGTTTGTCCTCTAGTGCTCTTTTTGCTGTTGCCAAAACATTTGGGTTACTATTAATTAAATTAATTACAGATTGATTTGGTAAATATGTTGGTGTTGCATTTGCTTGAATACCAGGTTCAACATATAAATTTACATATAGCTTTGAAGTTGGCATCATATATGCTTCATAAATAGCATTACTCATTGTTAATATTTCATCTTCTGTTAATTGTAGCCATATTGTATTTTCGCTAATATCAACTACTCTTTTTTTAGAAATAACTATATAATCTGTTCCAGATGGCATAGTAAATCTTATGTCAATATAATCTCCTGCCTCTATTCTTACAGGTAGAGCTAACATATTATATTCTTGTAATCTTAAATCTGCTGTTACAGTTTCTGATGTTTCAGTTATCATAGAACTTCCTAAAATAGTTCCTGCTTTTAAATCTATTTTTGCAATTGTTTCTCCTGTAACTGTAATATTATAGTCTGTTGGTGAAGCCATGTTTTCTACTTCTATTGTTGTTAAATCCGCTGTTGTTATAGTTTCTCCAGATTTAATATCCCTTGTTAATACTTGAACTAGCCTTGAATTTGCTTGTTTTTCTTGTTCAGCTTGTTTAAAATTTATAATCTGCATTATTAAAAAAGCTATAATAATAGCTGCTATAATTAGCATTACCATAAAGCCTAGTAAAAATGAATTTCTTGCCTTTCTTTGCATTGGATTTGTTGCCATTTAAATTCCTCCCTTTATCTGATGTAAATAGATTTTACAAAATATCACTATTTATTTAATTGTACAACATTTTAAAAGTTAAAACAACAAAATTTTACTTTGTAACAAAAAATTAATACAGACGTAATATTATTGTAATATTACGTCTGTATTAATTTTTTATATACTCATTTTAAAAATTTTTTTAATGCTTTCGATACCCCATCAGAATTATTATCATCTGTTATAAAATTTGCATATTGTTTTACAATTGGGTCACTATTTCCCATTGCAATTCCTATTCCAGCATTTTTAATCATATTTATATCGTTTATATTATCTCCTATAGCAATTATTTCTTCTGGTAAAATAGAAAGTTTTTTTATTAAAAATTGAATTGCACTCCATTTGTTTACATTTTTATTTGATATTTCTGTATAATAATATTGTATTTCTTTTTCTCCCATTTCGTACTGAATTATTTTTCTTGCCATATGCGAAACATCTAAAATATCTACTCCTTTTATTTGTTTTAGCTTCTGCATAATTCTATTAAAAATTGATGGTTCTTCGTCACAAACTGTTACTTTCAAAAAATTTTGAATGTTTAAATTTTTAATATATTTAGGTATGCTTTCTACAATTTCAATATTTGTTTTTTTAGAATCTGGCTTTTTATTGTTTTCGCTATAATAGAATAAAGTATTATAATTTAAGCTTTTAGTAATAATAGTATTTTCTGTATAAATATTATAATAAATGCTATTTTGTTCTGCTATATTTGATATTTGTAAAATTTTTTCTTTTGATAAATATTTGTTGTATATATTTTTTTTATTTTGCAAATCATAAATATTAGCTCCATTTCCACATATCATGTATTCTTTTGTTCCTAGTTCTTCTGCAAAATTCTCCATTGCACTATTTGTTCTTCCAGATGTTAAGACTATTTTTATGCCTTCTTTTATTAAATGTTCTATATATTGTTTGTCCTGTTTTGAAATTTCTCCATAGGAATTCAAAAGTGTTCCATCTAAATCAATTGCAATTAATTTATACATAAATACTTTCCTCCATACTATTCTTTGTTCACAATATCATTTATCTTACTGTTTGTCAATTTTTTAGCAAAAATTTCTAGTTTATTTTTTTTACTTTTGCACATTCTATTACTAGAAAAAACAATTTATGTTTTTTCGTATGGTATCAATATTACGACTTTCTAGGAGGTGAAAATATAATGGCAAACTCAAACAACAGCAACAGAAAATTAGTTCCAGAAGCTATGGACTCTTTAGATAAATTCAAATATGAAGTAGCTAGTGAAGTTGGTGTAAATTTAAAAAATGGTTACAATGGAGATATATCAGCTAAAGATGCTGGTAGAATTGGTGGTAACATGGTAAGAAAAATGATCCAACAAGCTGAAAATCAAATGATTGGTAGATAGTTATTTAATAAATAACAAAAAAAATAAGTACTTAGCATATCTTTGCTAAGTACTTATTTTTTGTTATGCTTCTGGTTCAACCAATCCATAGTTTTTTCCGTCTTTTAATAAATATATAACATTTACTTTATTAGTTTCTATGTTAATAAATGTTAAAAATTTATTTGATGGTTTTTCTTGTAATTTTAGTTTTGCATCTTCTGGATGCATTGGTTTTATTTCATAATAAATTGTTTTAATAATTTCGTTTTCTATTACTGGTTCCCTTTCTGCTAAATTTGCATTTTGTTGTTTAATAGAGTCTTCCTTATTTTGTTTTTCCCTTTTTGTTTTCCATTTTCTAATTTGTCCTTCTAGTATGTCAATGTCTTTATCCATTGATGCATATAGGTCCTTGTCTGCTGTTACTGCTCTGAACATTTGGCTATTTACAACCACACTAATTTCTGCAATTTGTTCTGCTCCTTCAACCTTAATTGTAAGGTTTACACTTAATTCTTCTTCAAAATATTTTTGTACTCTTTCTAGTTTCTTTTCTAGATAATCTTTAATTGCTTCTGTTGCTTTAACCTCTCTACCTGTGATTTTTATAATCATAAATATCTCTCCTCTCTAGTTTGTATTTTAGTATAAATTTATTATATAGCAATTTAGAAAAAATTTCAAATTTTTTTAATAATTTCTTTACTTTCTTATTTTTTACATATATTCTTTTTCTAATTTTTCATTTAAATATAATTTTGCTATTAGTTCTAGTTCTTTTATAGCTTCTTGTGTTGTTTGAAAAGAATATATTTTTTTTGCATTACATGTTAGAATATATTTTATAGAATCTTTTGTTTCCGGTAAAATGCTTATTGTACTTTTATCTGCTTTCCCACAGGTATTGCATTTAAAGCCATTATCTTTAATGCTAAAATAAATTAAATTATCTTCATTATGGCAACTAACACATCTATTTATGTTTGGTGCAAATCCTAGTAAAGAAAGTAATCTTAATTTAAAGGTAGCAATAAGTAAATCTTTATTGAATTCCATTTCAGATAAAACATATAGTGTGTTTAAATATAATTGTAAAATTCTATAAGAATTTTGGTTTTCTGTTGTTACATCTAATATTATTTTATTTAGATTAGAAGCTATTGTTAGCTTGTCAATATCTATTCGTATATTATAAAAAAGTTCTATTATCTCGCAAGAGTTCATAGTATATGTGCTACTACTTTTAAATAACATATAGTCTCCAAAACACAAAAATTGGCTACCTGCCATTAATAAGCTCTTTGGTCTGCGAGCTCCTTTGGCTAGGCATCCAATTTTTCCGCATACCTGGTGTTAAAATAGTAAGCATTTTATCAAAATCTCCTGAATTATTTTCAGCAATTATAATTCCTTTCGTTTTTATTGTTCCCATTGTTCATTCCTTTTAAATTCTTTTCTAAATTTTCTACTTCAATTAATTCTAAAAAAGTATTAATGTCACCAGTAATTTTAAAAGTATTCCATGCCATCTTTTTTATCATAAGTCTCACCTCTTTATTAAAATTAAAAGTTAAGAAACTTTAATTTTATCTTTTGTAAAAAAAGTTTTTTTATTCATTTTTCATTTGTTGTATTGAATCTTTTAATTATTTTTTCACTATTTTGCCAGTCTTTATTTACTTTTACCCAAATCTGTAAGTTTACTTTTATTTTTAATATATTTTCTAAATCTTGTCTAGCATAAGTACCTATTTTTTTTAGCATGTTTCCATCTTTGCCTATGATAATTCCTTTATGTGAATTTTTAGTACAATAAATAACTGCATCTATATGGCATATTGTTTTTTTAAAATTCATTTTTTCTATTTCAATGTAAATTCCATGTGGTACTTCATCATTAAGTAACTTTAAAGCTTTTTCTCTAATAACTTCTTCTGCTAATTGTCTTGATGTTTGGTCTGTATACTCTTCTTCGTCATAGTATTTAGGGCCTTTTGGTAGTTGATTTTCTATTTCAATTAGTAGTTCTTCTAAGCCTTGTGTTGTATTAGCACAAATTGGTACAACAGCTTCAAACTGATATTCTTTTATATAGTTTTCAATTACTTTTAATAATGCTTCTTTTTTTATTAGGTCAATTTTATTTATTACTAATATGGTTTTTACTTTTTCTTCTTTTAGTTTTTCTAGAATAAATAAATCTCCTTTTCGGATTTCTGAACTATTAGCTTCTATTACAAAAAGGACTAAATCTACTTCTTTGCTCGTGTTAAAGGCTGTTTTAACTAAAATATTCCCTAGCTTATTTTTTGGTTTATGAATTCCTGGTGTATCAACAAAAATAATTTGAGAATTAGGTCTATTTAGTATTGCTTTAATTGCTGTTCTAGTTGTCTGTGGCTTATTTGTTGTAATTGCAACTTTTTGTTTTGCAAGAGCATTTAGTAAGGTTGATTTTCCTACATTAGTTCTACCTATTATTGATACAAATCCTGATTTAAAATTTTCCATTTTAACTCCATTGTTATTTTAGCATTTTTGTTATACTATTTTTGTAAAGATTAGTCGGTAAACATTAATTTTTTTATATATTTTTATAAAATGTTTATTGCACATTGTTTTCTTCAATAGTATTTGTTGGTATTTCTTCTACTACTTCTTCAAATTCTACATCTGCATTTAATGGACATATTTGAATAAAAGTATTGCCATCATTTACTTCTATTTCGTTTCCTTCTAAATCTTTATATATTGTTTGAGAAGTTCTATCTGTTTTTTCGCATTTAATTGGAATATATTTTCCATTTGTAATGTAATATCCATCTAATGTTCCAATATTTTTTAGTCCCTGTCTGCCTTTGCTTTCAGCATCATTTAAACTATAATTTTGTGCAAATGTAATAATAATATTTTTAGTAGTAACCGGCTCTTGTGTATTCCAATCTACTTGTTTTTCTCCTCTAGCATATCTAATAAAAACTTTATTTGTTTTGTCATATTCATAATATACATCTTGAATATAAGAATATGGAATAGTAACTCCTGTAATTTGTGTACCATTTTCTAAGTTTACTTCATCTGTTACATAATTTAATACACTTTCTTTATTAGATGTTGTTCTATAACCTTTTCTTTCTGCAATTTCTAAGATTTTTTCTGTACTTGTGGCTACATTATGTGGTACATATTTATCTGTTGTTCTCCAAAATGAGCCTGAGCTTTCTGTTATTCCATTAATATTATTAACACTGTATTTTTTAATGTCTGATTCTGCTTGAGGACTCCATCCAAAATGTGTATAAATAGCATCATTTTCTAATGCATAGTCAATAAAATAATGTCTTGCACTTCTAACAGGTCCAATTTTTTCCAATTTTTTTCCTTTAAATACAGCCATTAGGCGCGTTTCTCCACCTTCTACAATAATTTCATATACTAAATCTGCATCATTTAATCCTCCTTGTGGCCAAGCTCCTTCGTGATTGTCTATCATTAAAGCTATTGCCCTTTGCCCACCAGAAAAGCTTTTTACAGTCTTTACAGGTTCTTCAATCTTTTGGGGTATTTCTTCTTCAACATTTTCTGAAGAAGTTTGTTGATTTGGTACCATTTTTAATGCTAATAATACACCTGCTATAATTGCTACAATAAATAATAATATTATTAAGAATTTTATTCCGCTATTTTTCATATTTAATTTCCCTTCTATACTCATATTAAATTTATTAAAAGTTTAAAAAAGTTAATCCATAAACCAAAGAAGCAATAATAACTCCACATATAGAGCCAAATATAATTTCTCCTGCTGTTCTTCCTTTTTTTTCATACCTGCTAAATGCAACCAATAATGCCAATATTAATGATAGTGTGAAGCCTACCATATTTCTAGTTGTTAACCAAATAGCTGTTGCACATGCAAAACCAATTGCTGAAGCGCCACTTGGTATAAATTTTTCGTCTATTTGTTTATTTTTTCTAATAATATTAGCTGCTTTTAGTGCAACCACTGCTATTAATGTTAATATAACAGTAGTAAAAGCCAAATGTTCTGGGGATTTTACTAAACTTTCTAGTACTATTACTCCTGCAGAGGATATTTTATCAAAAAACAAAAAATATGCTACTACTACTGCATTAATTGCTGCTAATACAACTGCTCCTGCTCCTACATCTTTTGCAATTTTTGCTTTTGGATGGTAAAGGTCTGTATATAAATCTACAACTGTTTCAATTGCAGTGTTTACCATCTCTGTAATTATTATTAAGGCTACCGAAAAAATTAAACATAAAAATTCCACTTTATTTAATTTAAAAAATAAGCTTACAATAATTGTTATAACAATTATTATTAGTTGTTTTTTTATGTTTCCCTGTGTTGTAGTAGCATAAATTATACCATTAATTGCGTTTACCCATGCATCTAAAAAGTTTTTATTTGCTGTCCTTTTTTCATCTTTGTTTTTCATTTTTTCACCTATTCACTTATTATAATTTTATAAATAAAGTATTTAAATTAATATATTGTTAGTCCTAATTTTTCTAAAATTTTTTCTTCTTTTTCTCTCATCTGTTCTTTTTCTTCTGGTATTATATGGTCATACCCCATTAGATGGTAAAAACCATGTACTACCATATATGCCAGTTCCCTTTCTAGACTGTGACCATACTCATACGCTTGTTGTTTTACTCTTTCAATTGAAATAACAATATCCCCTAAAACTTCTGTTACTTCCAAATTTCTTTTTTTTATATATTTTTTTATTTCTTCCTTTTCAAACATAGGAAAAGACAATACATCTGTTGCTTCGTCTATGTTGCGATAAGTTTTATTAATAGTTTTAATTTCTTCTGGAGTAGTTAAAATAATATTAACATATAATTTAGTTTTATCTAGCTTTTCAACTTGAAAGCAATTTTCTAAAACATTTTTAATTAGTGTATTATATTTTTTATTTTTTTCTACTCCATGGTATTCAATATCTAATAGCTCTTGCACTTTTTCCCCTTTTTATAATATATATTTTATGTTGTTGCTTTTAAGAATTTTCCTTCTAGTGTTTTGCACTGATTTTTAAGATTTCTAATTGCATCATATTCTATTAATTTTTCTTTATAAATTTCAATTACTTTTGAATAGTCTTTCTTACTTTTTCTTAATTTTTTTATATCATATTTTAAGAAAAGAATTTCTTTTCGTTTTATGTATTCAATAAAATTATTCTCTTTAATTTTTTCGATTTCTTTATATTTGTTCCAAAATTCTTTATATTCTTTTTTTAGTTCCGGCTTGTCCCAATATATTTTTGTTGAAAGTAATTTAGTATTATATTCTTCTATTATATTTATAAATAAGTTATAAGCTTTTTCTCTTTTTGCTCCTTTTGGTGTATTTATCATTAAATTTCTTGCATCTTTTAATAGTTTAATATAGCATTGCTCTGCAACAGCAAGAGGTAAGCTATGTGTAAAAATATTTCTGCTTATTCCAATTGAAATTAGATTTTTTTCTATAATGTCTCTTTCATCTAGCTTCCCTACTTCAAATCTTTCGTATTTATTATAATCTTTTATAATGTCTTTATAAATACCGTCTTTATCTGCTTCTAGCTTCATTGGAAATATTTTTTTTATGTATTCATCCAAAGTTTCAAATATTTTTATATATATTTCATCATTTGATCTAAATTTAGATGCATTAACATCTGCTAATTGAATAGAATAATTTTTTAGTATTCCTTTATATAAGTTTTCTATTTTAGAAAGGTAGAATTTTTTGTATCTTTGTATTAAATTTTCTTTTCCTAATGATAAAATTGTTTCAAAATCTAGTTCTAATAAATATTTTTGTTTTCTATGTTTATATTCTACATATTCGTTTTCTTTTAAATGAATTATTGTATAGTATTTTGATAAAGCTTCTTGTTCAAAATTGCTTGCAACACCAGACTTAACTTTTTTATATACAGAGTCTATTATGTATTTGTCAATTGATTCCAGATATAAGCTATATGCTTCTTCATACTTTCTGGTATCTGGCTCTTTTTTTGCAATATTATTTAATTGTTCATCATTAATATAGTTTTCATATGCTTTTAGTAAATTATTTCTTTTTAATGAGATCATTAATCCATTAATTCCTATTTTTGTAGGTATTAGTATTTTACTAATAGTACTAGTTATTTTTGTAAAAAACGTTTTGTCTGCTTCTAATACTTTTAATCCTCTTTGTTCCAAATTTACCACCCTTTCAAAATACCAATTTTTCTTTTGCTCCTATATTCTCAATTGTTTCTATAATAGCTTCTATTTCAATATAGGTATCATATTCTAATACATTTACTTGCCTATTTATAATAGTTTCTTTATTTTCTATTTCTTCTTCAATTTGAGATATTAAATTATCTACATGCATTTCTTTTAGCTGTTCTGTAGAATAAGTTACAGTTTCCTTATTTGTTTCATAATTTGTTAATTTTATTATTTCAATAGGTAAATAAAAATTAGAAAATAGTTTTATTTTTTTGGTTTCTTCTATTGTATCATAGTTTTTAAATTTTGAAAGAGTTTTATATAAATTTATTTTAAAATTATTAAATTTAATTTTATATTTGTTTTCTTCTTTTCCTGTTCTAGAATAAACTTCTGTTATTTTATCCAATTTTATTTTTTTACTATACCACACTTTTGCTTCTATTTCTCCAGAAGCGGCTACATATCGCATCCCTGTATACTTGCCTTCCATCCATCCATTAATAAGAATTGTCCCTTTTTTTACAAGGTCTCCTATTTTTACATTAGCTGTTCCATCATATACATCTATTTTGGTAATAATTCCTTCTTTGTTAGATACTATATTACAGAATTCGCTTTCATCTAGTATTTCTGGTTTTTCTGTTGCTTTTACTATTTCAACCATAGCATTTGTTCCTTTTAAATTAATGCCAATCCATGCAATGTCTTCTCTCTTATAGCGAATTACATTTACTAATTTTGTTGTATCTATTTTAGACTTTGGTGTTCCTAAAGTTAATCCATTCTCATTTAGTAATTCTATTATTTCTTGTTTATTAATTTCATCATTGCAAATAACTTCTATATTCCAAATATAATTAGAAGTTATTCCTAATCCAGCAAAAATTAGTATAAATAGAACTAAAAAAAGCTTCCTTTTTTTATATCTATGTAATATAAATGGTAGCCCTTTTTTTTGCTCAATATTTATTCTACACTTAGTAGTTTTAGCTACCTCTTTAATACGTTTAAAATCACTAATGGAAATGTTTGCATGAATAATTGTTGATTTTTCTCTATTGGTTTTCCATAAAAGAATTTTTTTGCTAATACAAATATTTATAAATCTTTCAACAAAATAGCCTTCAACAACAATTCTTACATATCCAATTAAATATCCGAAGAAGTATTTTAAAAAACACAGGGCTATGCCTCCTCATCAGTAATGCTATCTATTTCTATACTTTCTATTTTTCCTTTTATAATAATATTCTCATCATTCATATTCTCTAGTATTAATCCAAATCCATTAATATTAACAATTCCTATATATGTATTTACTCTAACAAAGAAATCCTCATATTCCAAAATTCCTTTATAATTTTCTACTAGAAGTTCTTGAAAGCCTGTTATTGTGAGTTTTGGTACATTACTTATTACTTCTTTTGGCATATCTAATATTTCGTTTAGCTTTTTTATTACTTTATCATTTTTTCTTTTCATTAATGAACTCATCCCTTTCTTACTTTTGTTATTTACTTTGTAAATTCATCTAATGACTTAAATTCATATCCCATATTTTTTATTTCTTTAATACATGTATCTAAAACATTAGCATTATCTTTTGAATTTCCATGTAATAAAATAACTGCTCCATTATGAATATTTTTTAATATTTTTTCTTTTGCATATTCTTCTCTTCCTTGTTTTGATTCCTCCCAATCATCATATGCAAAAGACCACATAACTGTTGTGTATCCTAATGACTTTGTTATAGCTAATGTTCTTTGGCTGCATTCTCCCATTGGTGGTCTTAAATATTTCATTTCATAACCTGTTTTTTCGAAAACTGCTGTATGAAGTTTTGTTATTTCTTCTTTTAAATTTTCATTTGAAATACCTGGCATGCTTTTATGGTTAACTGTATGATTACCTATTATGTGTCCCTCTTTAACCATTCTTTTTACCAAGTCTGGCTGAGAGTTTAAATAATGGGCAGTAATGAAAAAGCATGCATTTACTTTATTATTTTTTAATATATCTAATATTTTTTCTGTGTATCCCGCTTCATATCCCTCATCAAAAGTTAAATAAACATATTTGTCTTTATTGTTTCCCATTGTAATTCCTTCATATTGTTCTACTAGTTTTTTATTTTCATTTCCTAAATCTGGCTGTTCATGATTACTTGCTCTTTTTATTCCCCAGCAGATTTTTTTGTTACTTAATGTCTCTGGTTTTGATGAAGTTTGTACTATTCCGTGTATTGTTATTTGCTTTAATAATACAAATTGAAAATGCCAAAATAATAAAACTTGAAATTAGAATAAAAATTGGTCTATTATTCTTCAATTTATGTTTTTCCTCCTATAATATGTTTGTAATGTTCATTTAATCTTATGAATTATATTTTAAATTATTCCTCTACAATTAAGGTCTTTTGCAAAATATGAAAATCGGACAAATTTTTACTATTTATTTTTCATACCATAAAAAAGAAGTATCTTTTGATACCTCTAACACATATATTTTAATCTAGAATAACAATGTTTTAATCATTCTTATAAATTATATTTATTCCATGTAGTTTTTTGTTGAACTATACTACATTATAAGGATACGTATAACCCTCTGTGTAACAGTCTCAAAAAGTCTAGGCGATTCCGTTGGTACATAAAAGTCGGCTTTATTTTTTCTTGCTTTTACATATTCTATTTCTATACTATGTCCAGCTGTTATACGTTCCCATCTGTTAATTCTTTACTTGGATTTTTACTTTTATTATTTGCTAAAATACAATCACCGCTTTTGGTTAGCCATACTTTTGTTGAATTTGGTGTTGGCTTTCCTTTTGAAATATGAATAGGTTCATTATTTTCATTTGACCAAGGAAGTTCAAAAAACACAGTATCTCTGTTGGTCTTTCAAAAGAGACCCTTATATATTCCTCTCCATTATCTTTTTTTCTAATATCTGATTGTTCATGGTTATTTGCTGTTTTTATTTATCTTTTTTTATAATTTTCGTTTTTTCGTTTTTATTCTTGACAATATTTCTTTTTTGGATTATATTTATTTTATTGCTGGAAAATTAAGGTAATTATATGTCATTTTTTGTAGGGGGTAATTTGACATGCTGAATTTTGCAATATGTGACGACAACATTAACATTTTAGATAGGCTTGATAAAATGTTGGAGTCTATTTTTATCAGTCATAATATTGATGCGAATGTTGTTCTAAAAACAACCAGTTCAAAAGATTTATTGGAATTTATGGAAAATACTGTTATTAATGTACTAATTTTAGATATTGAATTAAATTCGGAAATTTCTGGAATTGAATTAGCCAAAAAAATTCGTGAAAAAAATAAATCAATTTATATTATTTTTTCTACTGGACATTTAGAATATGCTTTATTAGCTTATAAAGTAAAAACATTTGATTATCTTCCTAAACCTTTAACAATAGAAAGATTAACTGATACTATTTTAAGACTGGTAAATGATGCTCAAAACAGCCCTAAAAAATATATTAAATTAGGCAATAAAAGCATTATGATTAACCAAGATAGCATTTATTATATTCAGAAAAATGGTATGAAACTTGTTTTTCATACTGAATGTAATGATTATGAAGTTTATAGTTCTTTTAATAAAATTCAGGATTATTTACCTAGTAATTTTGTTCGCTGTCATAAATCTTATATTGCAAATATTAATAAAATAAAAGATATTAAATCTAGCAATACAATTTTATTTGATCAGAAGAATGCTTGCTACATTGGGCCAAAATATAAAAATAATTTTTTGGAGGTATTAAATTATGGAAATCATTAATACAATTTGGACTGCTTTAACAACTGAAAATGAAATGTTAATAAATATACTAGCTTTGCCATTAACTTTTGTAGAAGCTACAATTACGGTTCTTTTGTTTACAAATATATTAAAAATAGCTTATACTAAAAGGCAACAAATTATATACATAATATTATTTTCAATTATTGCAAACTTGTCTAATTTTTTTGTTGTATCACCATTTAATAGTTTCATTAATATCTTAATATGTCCAATTTTAATAATATTATTATTCAAAGTAAAATTTTTCAAATCAATCTTAGCAGTATTAATCCCTAATATTATTTTTGTATTAACTGCTAGTATAATTCATAATGTTTATATAATTTTTTTTAATGTTTCTACCGAAGTAGCAGTTAATACACCAATTCATAAAATTACTCTATCTTTATTAGTATATTTATTTGTTTACATTATTTATAGATTTTTAAAAAAGTTTAAAATTAATGTTACACTTTTAGATAATATGAAAAAGAAAAACAATATAATTTTAGTAATTGATTTTGTTGTTGGTATTATTACAATTGGAGTACATTCTTATGTTTCTTCAATTTATAGTGATGTTTTACCATTTGGTATTACGTTATTAAATATTTCTATATTGCTTATTTATTTTTCTTTTAATTTTTATGCTTTAATTAGAACAAATAAACTAGAAATTACAACTCAAGATTTAGAGCAATCTAGACAATATAATAAAACATTAGAAATTTTGCATGATAATATTCGCGGTTTTAAGCATGATCTTAGTAATATTATGACAACAATTGGTGGGTATATTCAAACCGGAGATATGGAAAAATTGCGTAAATTTTATAATGGTCTGCAAGCAGATTTTAACGAAATTAATAATTTAAATATTTTAAGTCCTTCTGTTATTAATGAGCCTGCTGTTTATTGCCTACTAACTAATAAATATTATTTAGCAGAAAGTAAAGGAATTACTGTAAATTTGGAAATATTTATAGATTTAAGAGAATTACGTATAAAAATATATGAGTTTACTAGAATTTTAGGTATTTTAATGGATAATGCTATTGAGGCAGCTAGCGAATGTAACGAAAAAATAATTAATGTTGCTATTCGTAAAGACTTTCATTCTGAAAGACAATTATTAATTATTGAAAATACTTATTTAAATAAGCAAATAGATACAGAAAAAATTTATGAAAAAGGTTATTCTACAAAAGAACATAATACTGGTATTGGTTTATGGGAAGTAAGAACAATTTTAAAGAAAAACGAAAATCTAAATTTATTTACTAGTAAAAATGAAAAATTCTTTTCACAACAATTAGAAATATATTAGTATAAAAGCAAAAATAAATAATATGTAAAATAATACATATTATTTATTTTTTTATTGTATAAAAATAATTATATTTAAATAACTTATAAATATTAAAATATATTTGTAAATTTAACCTTATTAGAACTTTTATATTTTAAAAACAAATTAGTAATTGCCTTACTCTATAACAGATATAATCTGCATTTTTTATATAAAATAAGTAGTATAATTTTATAATTAGTTTTAATACTAGCTTGGTAAAATAATTTGTATATAAAAAAAGAAGCTACATGTCGAAAATAGCTTCTTTTTTTGGAAATATTATATTGAATAAATCAACAGGCTTTTTTTATTAATCTTTTTTTATTAAAGATGCTGGCATTTTTGGTTGATGAATTATGTACCATATAAAACATGCTGTATTTGTATTTCTTGCATATTTTTCTGCTACTTTTGCTATAAATTTTAACATAAAAATTACCCCCTATATTATTATATATATAATACAAGTATTTTGCCGGCAAATACTGTATATTTAACTTAATTTGTTGCTACATTTTGTTTTTCATATATTTCATGTCCATATTTATTGTTTGTTAATTTATATACAACTCTTGTAATAGATAATGTTTGTAAAAATATGCCAATTATAATAATATTAGATATTACTGGGTCTTTAATAAATATTGCCACTATTAAAGTAATTGTCATTGTAATATAAGATAAAATCTTTTTGTTTTTTCTATCTTTTTTTCTTAAGATTGGAACATTTTCTGTGTCTGCTGGTGCATATAGTTTTATCATTACCATACTAAATATCCATAATGCTACTATAATAATATATTTTAAAAAATATGGTTCTATTACAAATAATTGGCTAATATATGCATTGCCTATATAAAATAAATTTGTAAAAATAATACAAGCTAAATGAGTTTTTGCATGAAACCCTCCAGAAAAAGCTCTATAAGCAAGTACACAAACAAAAGCAATTAATGTTAAGTCTAGTATATTTAATATAGTTGCTAGAATTAGAGTTAAAAATATTTTTGGCATTTCTCCAATAATATTTTGTAATCCATAATTTATTACTTCTGCTCTTTCATCATCTATTTCTGGCATTTCTTTTCGAATTTTGTTGGTAAGGTAATTACAGATTTTATCTATCATTTTATCACCTCTTTTTTTCTTGCAAATATTTTATTATTCATTTTAATAAAATATTTTTTATTTATATAAAAACGACATTTTCTTTTACGAAAATGTCGTTTTTGTATTTTATATAATATTTTGCTCTTTTCATAAATTAATTCCGTTTATAATACTCCATGTTCCATTATTTTCTGGTATTATCTTAAATGTAAGCATTTTATTTGTAATTGGGTCTGGAAAAGATAGTTTATAAGCAAATAATGCTATGGGCTTGCCTTTCCCCCTTGTTCCATATTTTTGGTCTCCATATAAGCTATGCCCTCTAGAGGCAAACTGTACCCTAATTTGGTGGTGTCTACCTGTTTCCAAGTTTATTTTTACAAGAGCTATATTGTTGTCTTCTCTATAATTTAGAACTTCATAATTTAGTTTTGCATATTTGGCATTTTTAGTTCCCTCTTTTACCACTTTGCTTAAATTACTTTTTTCGTTTTTTAGCAAGTAATCTTCCATAACTCCTTTTGGCAAATCGAATTTGCCATCTACTACAGCAATATAAGTTTTTTCTATTTTTTTATTGCGGAGTGCCTCACTTAGTCTAGCTGCTGCTTTAGAGGTTTTTGCAAAGCACATAACTCCACCTACTGGTCTATCTAGTCTATGAATTAACCCAACATATACATTACCTGGCTTATTGTATTTTTCTTTTAAGTAGTTTTTTACCATTTGTAACATATTTATATCTCCTGTTTTGTCTTCTTGACTTGGAATATTTGCTGGTTTTTCCACAACAATTACATGATTTGATTCATAGATTACATTTAAATATTGCATTTTTTTATTCATTTTATTTTTCTTCCCATTTTCCATAAATTCCACAAGGTAATATTATATTACTATTTTTCATTTCTAGTCCAAGTTCTCCATTACTAATATTCCCTTTTACTTTAATATTCATTTTTAAAATATTTGCCAAAACCGTGCTAGAAATTCCTGTTGTATAAGAATTAATTAAGAAAAACAATGGTTTACTGGATAGTACTTGTTGGCATAGTTTTACCAAATATTCTATGTTTTCTTCGAATTTCCATATTTCTCCGTGATGTACCTCTTCCATAAGAAGGTGGATCCATAATAATTGCATCATAATAATTTTTTCTTCTGATTTCTCTTCCGTATAAATTTTATTACATCATCTACAATATATCTAACAGGCTTGTTTTGTAAACCAGAAGAAATAATATTTTCTTTTGCCCAGGTACACATTCCTTTAGAAGAATCTACATGGCATACAGAAGCTCCAGCACTTGCGCATGCCACTGTTGCTCCTCCTGTATATGCAAACAAGTTTAAAACTTTAATTGGTCTTTTTGCTTTTTCTATTTTTTCTATCATCCATTCCCAATTGGCTGCTTGTTCTGGGAAAAGACCAGTATGTTTAAAGCCCATTAGCTTTATGTTAAATATTAGGTTTTTATATTTAATTTGCCACTTTTCTGGTAACTTTGTGTAATATCCCCAGTTTCCTCCACCTGTTTTGCTTCTGTTATATTTTGCATTTACATTTTTCCATTCATTTGGGTTTGTCCTTTCTTTCCAAATAATTTGTGGATCTGGTCTAATTAGTTTATAATTTCCCCATCTTTCTAATTTTTCTCCATTTGCCATATCTAATATTTCGTAATCATTCCAGTTATTTGCTATTTTCATTATTTTGTTTTCCTTTCTGCTAAAACTATTTTTATAATTTGCTTAGAGTTTCGAAAAATTGGTATATTAATACTATATCTATCCCTATTGTTAATATTGCTATACTAATAATTATGCTTATAATTTTATGTTTGCTGCACCATTGTTTTAATCTGTTTTCGTTTTTTAATTCCAATTTGTCTAATTTTGCATTATACTTTATGTTAAAAATTTTGTCTTTTGCGAATTCCATAAACTCCCCCCTATATTAAATATAAATATTTATATTACAAATATATTATGGAGTAATGAAATATATTCCAAAAGTCGTACTATAAAATTTTTCATTATTCTAAATTTTTTTTAATTCTTTCTGCTAATTCTTTATTAATTCCATTTATTTTACTTATTTCTTCTATTGTAGCATTTTTTATATTTGCAATGCTACCAAATTTTTTTAATAGTTCCTGTTTCTTCTTACTTCCAATACCAGGTATTTCATCTAATTGCGATTTTTTCATTTTCGCTTCTCTTAGTTTTCTATGGTATTCAATTGCTACATTATGTACTTCGTTTTGAAAATTTGTTAAAAATTTCATTATACTTTCCGATATTTCTATTTCTTCTCTGTTTTCGTTTATAATTGCTCTTGTTTGATGTTTTTCGTTTTTTACAATTCCAAAAATTGCAATAGAAATTTTATATTGGTTTAGTGCTTCTCTAATAGCTCTTATTTGAGTTATTCCTCCATCTGCAAAAATAACATCTGGTAGTTTTCCAAAACCTTTGCTTTGTTCTCCTATTGAATGTTTTATTCTTCTTGTAACAACTTCTTTCATACATCTTGGGTCATCCTGAGTGAATACTGTTTTAATTTTAAATCTTCTAGATAAATTCTTTTTAATAATTCCGTCTTGTGCAACAACCATACCAGCTACCATAAATTGTCCAGAAATATTCGAAATATCATACATTTCAATCTTTCTTGGTATTTGATTTAATTTTAAAGTTTCTTTTAATTCTGTTAATAAATTTGATTTATCTAATAACTTATTTTCTAATGTAATTTTACTATTGTTAATTGCCATTTCTACAAATCTTAGTTTTTCTCCTTTGTGTGGAAATTTTAGTTCTACTTTTCTTCCTGCTTTTTTGCTTAGTATATTTTCTAAGAGTACTTTTTCTTCTATTTCTTCTTGTAACATTATTTTATTAGGTAGTTCTTTTTTTTCCATATAGTATTGTTTAATAAACTCTAATAATATTTCTTTAGGATTTAAATCTGCAACATTATCTAAAAAATAATGTTCTCTTCCAATCATTTTACTTCCTCTAACAAAAAAGATTTCTATACAGCATAACAATTCATTTTTACTAAGTCCAATTACATCTATATTGTTTTCTGATATATTAGACACCTTTTGTTTCTCAGAAATTCTTTCAATTGCTATTTTTTTGTCTCTTAGTTCTGCTGCTTTTTCATATTGTAAATTGTCAGCAGCTATTTTTATTTCTTTTTCTATTTGTTTTATTACATTTTCTGTTTTACCTTCTAATAGTAATATAATTTGATTAATTTGCTCATGATATTCTTGTTTTGAGATATATCCCATACAAGGTGCTAAGCATCTTTTTATATGATAGTTTAAGCATGCTCTATCTTTGTTCTTAAAGTTTTTACATTGTCTAATTTTAAACCTTTGCTTAATAAAATTAACCATTTCTTTTGCGGCTCCAGCATTGGCATATGGTCCAAAATATTTTGCTCCATCATTTAAAATTTTCCTTGTAGTATATACATTTGGATAATCAGATTGAACATCAACCTTTATGTAAGGATAAGTTTTGTCATCTTTTAAAAGCACATTAAATTTTGGGCTATTTTTCTTTATTAAATTGCACTCTAAAATTAGTGCTTCTGCTTCATTATCTGTCACAATATACTCAAAATGGTCAATTAGTGATACCATTTTTTCTATTCTTGATGTCTTATTTGTTTTTCTAAAATAACTTGTTACTCTGTTTTTTAAAGAAACTGCCTTTCCTACATAAATAATGTTATCTTCTTTGTCATGCATAATATAAACTCCCGGTTTTTTAGGGAGTTTTTTTAGTTCTTCTTCAATAATAAACATTTACTCACCTATTCTATATTCAATAGTAATTGTTTTATGGTAATATTTTATCAAATTTAATAGTCAAATGCAATATTTATGTTCTGCTCATAATAGTTATAATATATATATTTTTTCATGGTTTTTATGTTCATTTTGTGAATTTTATATTTTTATACTTGCAACATTTTGTATTATACTATAATATATTACAGTATATAGAATTTAAAAGCATTTAGAAAGGAGTTATTTATAAGCGCCTGGGCAGTATTCTACTGTTGACGAGGAAAGAGTTTATCGAAATATTCGGCGGATGGCTCTATGGTAATGTTACTACCATTTAAGAAGCTTGTAAAAAAATAGCAGTAATGCTTTAGAACAAAGCAGGCTTTAGTAACATAAATATATACAAATTTATTTTATCCTTTTTATTGGTTTTATTAAATTTGTACTGCTTTTAAGTTCTCTAAATTAAATTTTTAAGGAGGAACTTATTTTATGTGCGGAATTGTTGGTTACATAGGTAAAAAACAGGCTAAGCCTATTTTAATAAATGGCCTTTTAAAATTAGAATATAGGGGGTATGATTCTGCTGGTATTTCTACTTTGGAAGAAGATGGCATATCTGTAATCAAAAATAAAGGAAGAGTATCTTCTTTAGAGAATATTCCAGAAATTAATAGTTTAAATGGAACTATTGGGATTGCACATACTCGTTGGGCAACACATGGTGCGCCTTCTAGTATTAATTCGCATCCTCATATGGATAATTCTAAAACTTTTAGTGTAGTTCATAATGGAATAATTGAAAATTATTCAGAATTAAAAGAATTTTTAGTAAAACATGGATATTCTTTTTTGTCTCAAACAGATACAGAAGTAATTCCTAATTTGATTCATTATTATTTTTCAAAGGACACTAATAATGATGAATATAGATTTTTGCGTGCTGTAAAAAATGCATGTTGTGATTTAAAGGGCAGTTTTGCAATTGAAGTAATTTGTAAACTTTATCCAAATAAAGTAATTGTAGTAAGAAAAGATAGTCCTTTAGTAATTGGAAAAGGCGAAGATGAAAACTACGTTAGTTCAGACATACCTGCTATTCTTTCTTTTACTAAAAATTTCTATTTATTAAACGATTTAGAATTTGTAGAAATTTATAAAGATAAAATTTGTTTTTTTGATAAAAATTTAAATTCTATTAATAAAGAAATTAAAAATATTGAATGGGATGTTACTTCTGCAGAAAAAGATGGTTATGAAGATTATATGTTAAAGGAAATTTGTGAACAGCCTCGTGCTATTAGAGAAACAATTGGTTCTAGGTTAGCTTCTGGGCAAAAATGTAACTTCGATGATATTTCCATTTCTAAAGAATATTTGTCTTCTATTAGTCAAATTTATATTGTTGCGTGTGGTACTGCTATGCATGCAGGTCTTGTAGGAAAAAATATTATTGAAAAATTATGCAATATTCCTGTAACAGTAGATATTGCTTCTGAGTTTCGTTATAGGAATCCTATTATTAATAATAAAACTTTAGCTATTTATATTAGTCAATCTGGTGAAACAGCAGATACTATTGCTGCTTTAAAATTGGCAAAACAAAAAGGAGCTAAAACTATTGCTATATCAAATGTGATTGGAAGTTCTATTACTCGAGAAGCCGACTATACAGTTTATACCCATGCAGGTCCAGAAATAGCTGTTGCTTCTACTAAAGCTTATACTTCTCAGGTAATGTTATTAAGTATTTTAGCAATGTATTTTGCTGAAATTTTAGGACTACATTTAGATGTTGTTGAAAGTTTAAAAAACGAAATATTTGAATTACCAGAAAAAATAGAAACAGTTTTAAAAACTTGCATGCCAGCAACTCAAAAATTAGCAAAGCAAATTTATAATGAAGAAGATATGTTTTTCTTGGGTAGAGGAGTAGATTATAATGTTGCTTTAGAAGGGTCTTTAAAATTAAAAGAAATTTCTTATATTCATTCTGAAGCTTATGCTGCTGGTGAATTAAAGCATGGGCCTATTGCTTTAATTGAAGATGGTATTACTGTTGTTTCTATTTTAACAGATATTTCTTTAATGGAAAAATCTATAAGCAATATTCAAGAAGTTATTACTCGTGGTGCCAAAACAGTTGTTATTACAAATTTAGACTTGCCTAATACAAATTATGACTTTATTTTAAATATTCCTACTACTCATGCATACATTTCCCCAATACTTTCTGTAGTACCATTGCAATTGTTTGCTTATTATATTTCAAAAGAAAAAGGATTGGATGTAGATAAGCCAAGAAACTTAGCGAAATCTGTTACAGTAGAATAAATTTGTATTTTTAGGTAAATCGTGGTATAATAAATTTATTAATGTACCCTTGTGGTGCAAATAATTACAAAAGGAGTAAAAACAATGAACACTGAAAAAACGGTAAACACTGCCCGGAGGTTTAACATTATAGTTCGTGGCAATGTAAAGGTATATAACCTTTACACTCTCTTTTACCGGTATCTGATTCAATCAGGTTACTGTTGTAAAATCTTCAAATACCATAGAGGAGTCTCTGTAGTATTTGAAGTGCCATTTAGTGCAAGCATAATCGAAAGATTGCTTGCCACCAAGGTGGCAGAAAATGTGCAGGCCATTTGGTATAAGCCAAAAACCTGCACAATGCGGGTGTCTTAATACTCCTTCTTCCCTTCTCTTAGTTCTCTAAGAGAAGGGTTCTATATTAATATATGTTTAAGCATTTTTATTGGTAAATAAACAACTACAGTAAAAATGTTTATTTTTTATAATAGCAATTTTAATACAACCAATAAAATTGCCCCTGGTAGTCCTAATATCCCAACAAAAATTGCAGTTATTATATTTATTCCTATGTGAAATTGGAAACTCGAACCAACTATATTAACAAGTAAAATTAAAACTGCTCCTAAGATTGAGTTTATTATTAATTTTATTATTTTAATAAGCGGTACAGTAAAGAATCTTCCCAATATAAATAAAAATATTATACATGCAAAATAAATAATAATCGTATTTGTATCCACTAAAATATCATCTCCCTAATGTATTTATGTTTATACATAATTATGATACTTTTTGGACAAATATGATTATTACTTTACTAAATTGCTTTATTTTCGTCTATTCTTAGTTTAATTTCTTCAACCATGTCTAGTGCCAAAGATTTATGTTTTATTTTTTTTAATAAATAATCTAATTTAGCCTGATTTGCTTTTATTTGGTAAGTATAATAATCTATTAGCTCATCATCTGCTTGCTCAAAATTTTTTGTTACAGTATCTAGTTCCAGTTTGGTTTTTATTACACTTTTTATTAATTCTATATTTTGCTCTTCTGCTGTCTTTTCTTCGAGTTTTAATTCTTGAATAAATTTATCTTTCATTTATACTCTCCTATTTTTTGGTAATAATACTATTATATTCAAGTATTAGTTTTTTATTCGCACGTCTATTTAAGTTTTTAAGTATTTTAGTTGCAAATTGGTAATTTTTATAGTAAACTATTTGCTATAAGGAGATGTTGATATGATTGATATTAAATTAATTAGAGAAAATCCAGAGTTGGTAAAAGAAAATATTAAGAAAAAGTTCCAAGATAATAAATTGCCTTTAGTTGATGAAGTTCTTGCTTTAGATAAAAAAAATAGAAATATTAAATCTCATGGAGATGAGCTTAGAATGAACAGAAATTCTTTAAGTTCTACTATTGGTAATCTTATGCGTGAAGGAAAAAAAGAAGAAGCTGAGCAAATAAAGTTAAAAGTAAATAAAATTAATGAAGAATTATTAGAAAACGAAAAGCAAGAAGCATTATTATCAGAAGAAATTAAGCAAGTTATGATGCGAATTCCAAACATAATTCACGAATCTGTTCCTATTGGTAAAGATGATTCTGAAAATGTAGAAGTGGAAAAATATGGGGAACCTTTTGTTCCAAATTACGAAATTCCTTACCATACAGAAATTATGGAGAAATTATCTGGTATTGATTTAGATTCAGCTCGTAGAGTGGCTGGAAATGGTTTTTATTATTTAATGGGCAATATTGCTAGACTACATTCAGCAGTTATTTCTTATGCTAGAGATTTTATGATACAAAAAGGATTTACTTATTATATTCCTCCTTTTATGATACGCTCTGACGTTGTTACTGGTGTTATGAGTTTTGAAGAAATGGATGCAATGATGTATAAAATTGAAGGGGAAGATTTATATTTAATAGGTACTAGCGAACATTCTATGATTGGTAAATTTAAAGACCAGTTATTACCAAAAAAGTGTCTTCCTTACACAATGACTTCTTATTCCCCTTGCTTTAGAAAAGAAAAAGGCGCTCATGGAATTGAGCAAAGAGGTGTTTATCGTATTCATCAGTTTGAAAAACAGGAAATGGTAGTTGTTTGTGAGCCTGAAGACAGCTATATGTGGTATGATAAGATGTGCTCATATACAGTTGAATTGTTTAGAAGTTTAGATATTCCAGTTAGAACATTAGAATGTTGTAGTGGTGATTTGGCTGATTTAAAATCTAAAAGTGTTGATGTAGAAGCTTGGAGTCCTCGTCAGCAAAAATATTTTGAAGTTGGTAGTTGCTCTAATTTAACAGATGCACAGAGTAGGCGTCTTAATATTCGTATTAAAGGAGAAAAAGAAAATTATTACGCACATACTTTAAACAATACTGTTGTTGCCCCACCTCGTATGTTAATTGCATTTTTAGAAAATAATTATAATGAAGATGGCAGTGTTCGTATTCCAAAAGTATTAGTGCCTTATATGGGTGGACTTAATATTATTAAGTAATTTTCGACTTTTGTTTTCTAAAAAGGATGGTAGTATTTTATGATTGTTAAAAATCCGCAATTTAAAATTTCGGCTGTTTCTCCTAAGCAGTATCCAATTGATAATTTGCCTGAAATTGTTTTAGTTGGTAAATCCAATGTTGGTAAATCTTCTTTTATTAATACATTGGTTAATAGAAAAAATTTAGCAAGGACAAGTAGTCAACCACGGAAAAACTCGTCAAATTAATTTTTATAATATTGATAATGCTTTTTATTTTGTAGATTTACCTGGTTATGGATATAGTAAAATGTCCAAGCAAGAGCAAATAAAATGTGGAAAATTTATTGAAGATTATTTGGAAATGCGACAAAATATTTCTTTAATTATTTTTGTATTGGATATTCGTCATATGCCTACAGCAAATGATAAAATTATGTATGATTATATTATTAGTAATAATAAGCCTTTTATTATAATTGCTAATAAAGCAGATAAAATCGCAATTACTAAAGTAGATGAACAAGTTACTAAAATTTCTAATTTTTTAAATCCATTGCATGATATTTGTTTTTATCCATTTTCTAGTGTAAGAAAATGTTATACAGATGTTGTTTGGAATAAAATTGAAAAATATATTTGAGTTTAAGCTAAAAAGCGGAAGACATATGTCTTCCGCTTTTTTCAGGAGTTAGAGTTCAAACCCCACGTATTTCAGTGGGTTGAACCCCGGCTGGCACTCCTTCAATCCTAAGGCTCTTGCCTTAGAGATGGCTTCCTCGTTTGATCGAGGTATAATTACCTTCCGGTCAACAGGGCAGTTGATTACTTGCCCTTTACCACCAAGGGCTGCATATACCTTGCCCACCTCGTCCCAAAGCCAGGGTCTTTCTTGTTTCTTTGCTTTAGGTTCGTACAACATTAAACTCTCTCCTTTTATTTTTTTACGCCATTGGCGTATACAAATATTATACTATTTTTTAGCTTCCGTGTCAATTTTTTTATACTTCTTCTCGCTTGGCACTACCTTATTTACAAGATAAAGAGCACATGCACTTCTATCTCGTAATATTTGTGGCTTAGTTAAAATTAAAGGTATTATATGGTCATATCCACCTATAATACCCCAAAAAATTTTATTAAATTGAAAAAAATTTACACACCAATCTTGACAAGCTCATAGGAACTGTACCAACTTTTGTCCCCCTAGCTAAAGGCAGGGGCAAAAGTTGGTACAACACTTACCAGATGTGTTCTAGCTTACGCCTTTTTTATTCTTAATACTTCCTCTCGCTTAGCACTACCTTATTCACAAGATGTAAAAAATGCATTTTTGCAATTTACTCATGCAAACTGTTATTTTTCT